>MTKX01036446.1_pt1 | contig 70664 bp, 53 predicted proteins | sample 1042771 | NCBI WGS metagenome assembly MTKX01 (sample SAMN06212183, study PRJNA360534) | anaerobic digester metagenome | biome: Wastewater treatment plant; material: sludge; isolation source: anaerobic digester fed with sludge from wastewater treatment plant | place: Denmark: WWTP Randers ...
CTATCTCGACGGCAAACTACAGACCGCCCTCTTATGTTATCCAGATAAGTGAAACGCACCCGCAGTGGTCGGCGCTTCCGGCGCGAGGTGCTGGCGGCCAAGCTGGAGGGCTACGACGTCAGCCAGGTGCTCGAGATGCCGGCCGAGCAGGCGCTGCTCCTCTTCCGCGGCGTGCCGGCGGCCGCTGCGCGCCTGGAGCTGATGGTCGAAGCTGGCCTGGGCTATCTTCCGCTCGGCCAGCCGGCCACTTCCCTCTCCGGCGGCGAGGCGCAGCGCGTCAAGCTGGCGAGAGAGCTTGCCCGCCGTGGGGCCGGGCGGACGCTCTACCTGCTCGACGAGCCGACGACCGGGCTCCACTCGGCCGACGTCGCCCGCCTTTTGGCGCTGCTCCAGCGGCTGGTGGACGCCGGGAACAGCGTCGTGGTGGTCGAGCACAACCTGGATGTCGTGCGCGCAGCCGATTGGGTCATTGACCTAGGCCCCGAGGGCGGCGACGCGGGCGGATACCTGGTCGCCGAAGGGACGCCGGAACAGGTGGCGCTGGTAGAGGCGTCGGTGACGGGAGCGGCCCTGCGGGGCTAGCGGTCCCCTCCCCGGTCCTCCGCCCGGTGCGCTGCACCTGCCCTTGGTGCGCTGCGCCTGGCCGGTCTGCTGCACTGAACCGGATCCTACGAGGTGCGCCGCACCCTGCGAGGTGCAGCGCACCAGGGTTCCGCGTGTGCTGTGAGTGACTTTGACGTGGCCCTGCTATGCAGTGCCTCGCCGGCGGCGCAGGCGGGCATACCCCCACGCCGCCAGCCCAACGACCAACACGCCGCCGCCCAGCCAGGCGGCGCCGGCGAGGGTCAGGATCGGGTCGTGCAGCCCGACAAAGGTCCGCTCGGGCGTGAAGTAGGTCTCCACGGCCCGCGTGAGGTCCTGCGGCGTGACGGCCTCGATGCGGGCGAGGTAGTCCGGCACCGGCTCGGCCGGCCCCAGCAGAAAGGCCCAGTCGGCCAGCCATCCGGCGCGCGCCTCGGTGTCCTCCATCGTCAGAGCCCAGCTCCCCGCCAGGGCCGACTGGGCATCCACCACCGACTGGGCATCGACCACACCGCCGCGCACCTCCTCGATGCACGCCTCGATGGCGCGGCGGATCGCCTCGGTCTTGGAGGCGTCCGAATCGGTGCTGACGGCAAAGTAGCCGGCGTCGGCGTACCAGGCGTTGTAGGCGCCGACGCCGTAGACCAGGCCCTGCTCGTAGCGGAGCTCCTCGGTCAGCTCCTTGCTTAGCATCTCCGCCAAGACCGCCAGTGCCCAGCGGTCGGGGTGCGCCCAGCCCATCGTCCGCGCCCCGACCATGAGCGTCACCTGGTCGGTGAACATGGGGCCGCGCACCACGGCTCGATAGGGGCCTCCCTCCGGCATGTGCGGCACCTCGAGCGGCACCGGCCCCGCCGTTCCCTCTGCGTCGCCCAACAGCTCGGCGGCGCGGGCCAGCACCTGCTCCACCTGGACCCTTCCGGCGACGACCAAAACCGCGTTCCGCGGCGTATAGTGAGCTGCGTAGTAGGCGAGGAGCGCCTCGCGGTCCAGGCTCTCCAACGATGCGTCCTCCCCAACGACACGCAGCGTGAGGGTCGAGCCGGGGAAGAGCGCTCGGGTCACCTCGCGCCCCAGCTCATAGCCCAGTCCCAGCCGGTTCAGCACGCGGTACAGCCAGCTGTAGTGCCCCGACTTTTCCTCGAATATGACCTCCCGCTCCTTGTCCACCTCGTCGGCGGGAAAGGTGGGGTGAAAGACAACCTGGTCCAGCCAGTCCAGCGCGATCTCCAGGTCCTGCGCAGCCACGTGCGCGAAGTAGGTGGTCGTCTCGGTGCCGGTCCAGCCGTTCCAGCGGCCTCCCCGCTTCTCGATGACCTCCTTGATCTCGGCCTCGCTCCAGCGCTCCGTCCCGGTAAAGACCATGTGCTCGACAAAGTGAGACACGCCGTTGTCGGCCGTTGTCTCGTCCCGCGACCCGGCGCGCAGCACCAGCATGGCCACGACCGACTCGCTGTCCGCGCGGGGATGCACCCAAACGCGCAGACCATTGGGCAGCGTCGCCCGCGTCAGGGGAAAGGGCTCGGACTGCACCAGGTCAACCCCGGCCGGCGCCTGGGCGGCGGCCTGCGCCGGCAGCAGGACGAGCAGCACTGCCCACAGGCAGGCCCACGCCCGGGCTGCCCGCCTGGCCTGAGCCTTGCGGCAAAGCTTGCCTGCCCCCCGCCGTTTGTCACGCTCCGGGACCCCGGTCCACCGGCTGCCCTTCACAGGGTATCCTCCTCCCCTCATCCCGAGCCCTCACGGCGCCTGCGTCTGCGCAAGCACCACCTAGACCATCGCCCGCACAAAGGCGCCCGGCTCCGAGGCCCACGGCGTGTGCCCCGAGTGCTCGAACCAGATGATCTCCTTGTGGGGTGTCTCCAGCACCTCGAAGCACCCCTTCGCCAGAGCAGTTGGCGCGTTGACGTCGTGGCACCCGATCAGGAAACAGACCGGCACCTCCAACTCAGGGGCAGTATACGCCCGAGTGCCTGGGCCTGCAACCCTGCGCGGCTCCTGTTAAGAGGGCCATTTGCTGTAATTGCGCCTGTAACAGATCTGTGCTTTAATAGTCACTGTTGCGTGCCAATGGGTGCGTGACGCCACAAGCAGGGTCCCGGGTAGATGGGACTACTAGACATAAGGAGAGAAAGATGACAACAGGCAGTTTTTCACCGGTAGAGCAGCAGCAGCTGGCCAAGGCTCCCCAGCTCATCCGCCATCTGATGACGATCGCGGACAAGGGGGTCGTCCTCACCAGGCGCTCCGAGATCAAGGCACTCGAAGAGTACCTGAAGAAGTACGAGTCGCAGAACCCGATCGTGCGGGCGATCATCGCCGCCCAGCCCGAGAAGGAAGAAAAGATCGAGTCCGACTCGGAAGAGACGCTCAAGATGCTGGGGGCCGTGGGCACCCTGATCGAATCCAGGACGACGGTGATCGAAGGCGACGCCGTGCGCAATTTCCTGATGGGCGCTGCCGAGGCTGTCGCCAAGGCGACGCGGGAGCAGTCCATGCTGAAGGGCGCCGGCGCGAGCCCCGCCGAGGAAAAGGCGATTGCGGCGCTGGCCGTGGCGCTCAAGGCTTCGGACGATGACAAGCGGCGCCGGAACAAGGAAGCTGCGGAGGCTCTGGCCCACGACAAGGCAGAGCAGCAGCAGGCCAAGGCGCAGGCTCAGGCCGCTGAGATCGCCCGCCAGAAGGCAGCCGAGGAAGCCAAGGCCAAGGCCGAAGCAGCGGCCCAGAAGCCGGTCGATCAGGTGGCGGCGAAGCCGAGAGCCGAGGCGCCGGCCCGCGACACCCTGCTGGAGCAGGCCAAGGCGCGCTCCGAGGCTGCCCGCAAGGCCCAGGAAAAGGCGTCTGAGCAGGCCCAGGCCAAGGCCGAGGCCGAGGCGAAGGCCCGCCAGCTCGCCGAGCAGATCGCGCGCCAGCGCGAAGAGGCCGCCCACAAGGCCGAGGAGCAGCTCACGGTGAGCCAGGCGGCCGCCCTCAAGGAAAAGGCCGAGGCCATGAAGAAGGAAGCCCAGGCCCTCGAGCAGCAGGCGCAAGCCCTTCAGTCCGGCGGCCAAGCGGCTCCTGCTGCCGCGGCGCCCGTCGAGATCTATGTCGTCAAGCGCGGCGACACCCTGAGCGGCATCGCCAAGGCTCTCTACGGAAACGCCGGCCGATGGAAAGAGATCGTCGAGGCCAACCGCAACCTCATCAAGGACCCGAACATGATCAAGACCGGCTGGAAGCTGCGCATCCCGCGCCCCTAGCCGGCACTATCTTATCGCCCTCGCCCCGCTCGAGGTGGGGCGGGGGCGATCGTCGGGCTGCCGCCGGAACTAGTCGCGGCAGTGAGTGTTATTGAAGTGGTGGAAAGGTAACAAGAGATGCCCAAATTCGAGCGTGAAGTCGAGATCGACGCCCCCATCGAAAAGGTGTGGGAGGTCATGACCAACCCGGAGCTCTGGCCGCAGTGGTTCCCGGGCTTTGACAGCGTCGCCAATGTGACGGCGGTGGTAGAGGGAGCGACCTTTGAGTGGGTCGACGAGGGCCAGACCGGCCAGGCCCGGATCGTCACCCTGGAGCCGCAGAAGCGGCTGGAAGTGCTGACCCAAATGGGCGACGACAAGGATGCGCACCGCTTTGACCTGCGCACCAGCGGCGGCTTCTTGGGCCTGAGTGATGACGAGTGCAAAGTGGCCTATACGCTGGATACGCTTGCGGGCGGCGGCCTCCTGGGCCGGTTCCTCGCCGGCGGCAACCCGAAGGACGCGCTGCGGGTCAAGAAGGCGATGAACCTTCTGCGAAGGCTCGCGGAGAGCGTGTAGCCCCGGCCCGGCCGGGGGTCGACGGAGCGGCGTGGGGCAGAGCCCCCGCCGGTGGCGCGAAGCAGGCGCCAACCACAAACAGAAAAGGGAGAATGAGCCATGACTTTGCTAGCGACAATCGTAGTGGGCCTCATCGCAGGCTTGTTGGCCTCCTACCTGATGAAGGCCAAGACCGGAATCCTGGTCGACTTGATCCTGGGCGTCGTTGGCGCCATCCTCGGCGGATGGATCACCAGCCTGATCCTGGGCGTGAACCTGGTGAGCGGATTCAACCTCACCAGTGTCATCGTCGCGGTCTTGGGCGCAATCCTCGTGATCGTCCTCTACCGCTTTTTCGTGCGACGCCGCCGGTAGGCCTGGCCGAAGCGTGCAATACGGGGGGCTGCCTGATTCTGGACAGCCCTCTCCGATTTGACACGCGCCCGGTTTGTTGCTATGAGAATGCTCGCCAAGGCTCTCCGTGACCGGCAGCGTGCCGCGGGGCCGGGAGGGCCGGCGGGGTGTCATAGAATAACTCTAGGAGGAAGAAATGAAGCTCAGTGCACCGAAGCAGATCAGCTGGCTCATTGCCGTGGTCCTTGGCGTTCTCGGCCTGATTGGAGCGCTGTTCACCATCCCGTTCCTCACCAACTTTGCCTTCTGGTTCGTGTTTGTGGCGCTCGTCTTGATGCTGCTCGCCACCTTCTTCGACGGCCTATAGCCTCGTCCTACTCGTAGCCGTTTTTCGGCAGATCCAGGCGCAGGCGGTTGTCGCGCGGCCGGCCCCGCGCACGCAGTCGCCTGCGCCTTTGGTGTTCTTTCAGTTCGGACCTGGCTCCCCCATTCGTGCTCTTCACTGAGCCCTAGGGGGCTTGGGGCCAAGCTTACGTAGCCGCTCCGGTGCGGCGCACCTGTCTTTGGTGCGCTCCACCTCTCTTTCTTGCCTGCCACACACCTGCCCGCCTGCCCACCTATTTCCCCCTGGGCCGCGTTTGACAGAGCCCGTTCTCGGGCGTACACTCCAGCTGCGGGTCTGTCCACACATCTCACCACAATGAAAGGCCTCAACGCGCCGGAGATTCCCATGAACGAGGGCAGATCCGCGGGACTCCACTCCACGCTGTCACTGGCCACGCTGGCATGGCGCACTCTGCGTACACGCCCAGGGCGCACGCTGCTCACCCTGTTGGGCATCGCGCTGGGTGTGGCTGCGGTGCTGGCTACCGACATCACCAACCGCAATGCGTCGAGCACTCTCGACGCGCTCTTCAAGCGTACCCTGGGCAGCGCGGAGCTGCAGGTTGTCCCCTCTGGGAACACGTCCAGCGTCGGAGAGGCGGCCCTGGAGATCATCCGGAACACGCCGGGCGTCGAGTTGGCCGTCCCCGTCCTTCGCGCCGACACCGTGCTGCCTGGCACCCTCGACGAGGGGGAGCTGAGCTACAGCGCCGCCGGGAAGGTCGAGATGGGGCTCAGCGTGGAGGCCAACGGCATCGATCCGGCCATCGAGCCACGCATGAGGGTGTACACGCTGGTCGAAGGCCGCTTTCCGGCGCTCGGGGAGTACGAGGCGCTCGTCCCGCAGCCATTCGCGGAGGAAAACGGCCTGGGTCTGGGGGGCGATCTGCTGCTCTACGGGCCGGCCGGCACCGAGAGTCTCGAGATCACGGGCCTCCTCGCCGCGGAAGGCGCGGCCACTCTCAACAGCGGGAATGTGGTCTTTCTGCCCATCGATGTGCTGCGCGACATCTTGGACATGGGAGCGGGCTACAGCGAGATCAGCGTCGAGGCGGAGCCGGGCACTGGGGGCGATCCAGGCGCTTTGGCTGAGCTGAAAGCTCTCCTGGAAAGTCGCCTCGGCCGAGATGTGCGGGTCACCTACCCCTCAGCTCGGTCAGACCAGGTTCCCCGTATGGCGAGCGCCTACCAGATGGCCCTCTCTTTCTTCTCGATCGTCGCGCTCTTCATGGGAGGCTTCCTCATCTACAATACATTCGCGACGACCGTGCTCGAGCGCACGCAGGAGATAGGGCTGCTGCGCTCCGTCGGCATGCAGCGCCGGCAGGTATTGGGCCAGGTGCTCATGGAGGCCGCACTCCTGTCTCTGGCGGGCTGCATATTGGGTGTCGGGCTGGGCGTCTTCCTGGCCCGTGGCCTCATGGCCCTGATGCGCGGCTTCTTTGAGGTGGAAGGGTCGGCCCTGAGCTTTTCCCTGGTGGACTTGATGAAGAGCACCGCCGTTGGCCTGGTGGGAACCACCTTCGCCACCCTGCTGCCGGCCAACCAGGCGGCGCGGATCTCGCCGCTCGAGGCGTTGGCCGCCCGCGGCCAGGCGAGCAGAAAGATCAGGCCGCGGGTTTGGATGGCAGGCTTTGCGCTCCTGGCCACTGGTTGGCTGTTCCTGGTCCGGCCGGCTACCGGGCCGACGCAGCTCCTGGTCGCCCTGCGCATGGCGGCGTTTGTCGCCTTTCTGATGGGCACCATCCTCACGGTGCCGCTCGCCGCCACTGTGCTCGAGCCTGCCACCGGCTGGCTCGCCACCCGGCTCTATGGCGCCATGGGTACGCTCGGCACCCGGAACGTCCGGCGCTCCGTGATCCGCACCGCGGTCACCGTCGCCTCGCTGGCCATCTCGCTCATCATGATCGTCGACGTCGGTTCACTGGTATTTGTGATGAAGCGCGATGTCGGCCAATGGCTGGAGAATGCGCTCGGGGCCGATTTGCTCGTGCAGACACCTTATCCGATGCACAGGTCCTTCGCTCAGAAGCTGGCGGGGATCCCCGGTGTGCAGGCCGCCAGTGCTTCTCGTGTTATCGAGGTGCAGGTGGCGGCCGCTTCGCTGGATCCCGCCAAGCAGCAGGAGGACACGCTCTTCCTGGTCGCCATCGATCCGGAGGAGTATCGCCGGGTCGGGGGCAAGGAGTTCATCTCCGGCCAGGGCGATCCGGAGGCGGCATGGGCGGCGCTTGGCCAGGGCAACGCTCTGTTTGTTTCCAGCGTTGTGGCCGAGGAGTACGGCCTGACGCAGGGCGGTCGCCTGTCGCTCCTCACCCACCGCGGCCAGCAGGACTATGCCGTGGTCGCCCTGGTTACCGAGTTCGACCAGAACGGTCTCGTCGTGACGGGCACCTACGCAGACCTGAAGCGCCTATTTGGCGAGAGCGGCGCCGACCTCTTCGCCGTAAAGGTTGCCCAGGGCCACGATGCGGAGGAGGTCGGACGGGCAATCCGCGACCGCTTCGAGGAGCGCGAAGGCATCCAGGTGCAGTCCACCCAGACCTTCAAAGCGGGGGTGATGGCCTTCTACGACCGCCTGACCAGCCTCTTCAACGTGCTGGGGCTGGTCGGCGTAGTTATCGGTACGATAGGTCTCCTGAACACGATGGTCATGAACGTGCTGGAGCGCAGGCGCGAGCTGGGCATGCTGCGCGCTGTTGGAAGCGAGCGCAGGCAGGTGGTTCGCATGGTACTCGCCGAGGCCCTTGTCATCGGTGTATTGAGTGCGCTGTACGGGCTTTGTTTTGGCTACATCCTCAGTCACGTGCTGGTGACGGTGGCCAACATGATCAGCGGCTACGATCTTGAGTACGCCTTCACCGCTCGGCCCTACATTGTGAGTCTTCTGATCGCGCTGGGAGTGTCGCAGGCCGCGGCTCTGTTCCCGGCGCGCCGCTCGGCCCGGGTGAGCATCACCCAGGCGATGAGGCACGAATAGCCCGCGCCGGCGCGGCTGGACCCTATCTGGTGGAGCAATGGATTCAGAGCTACAAGGGCACGAACAAAAGATCTCGTACGCTCGGGCAAGCCTGTGGGCGCCCTTCTGGGCGGTGGGCATGGTCGCGCGGGTGCAGGGCCAAGTCCCTGCCCTCCTGCTCGAGGCTGCGCTGCGCAAGCTGAAGGTCCTTCACCCTCCCCTGGCCAGCCGCGTCCGAATGCAGCAAGACGGCACCGCCTGGCTGACGACGGAGGGTGTAGGTGACTTCCCACTCGAGGTCCGGCCCAGGGCCTCCGGCAGCGATTGGGCCGAGGTGTTCCTGGAGCAGGAGAGGGTCCCTTTCGCATTCGGGCGAGGCCCGGTCACGCGTTTTCTCCTGCTGCGCGGCGATGACAGCTCGGACTTGGTGGCCATCGCCCCGCACGTAGTGTGTGACGGCTACTCGATGACGCACGTGATGGGAGACCTGGTGGCCCTGCTGAACGACCCGGGTCGGGACGTGGTGCGACCTGCGGCTCCCCCAGCGGTGACGCGACAGACCGTGCCGGAGGCCGGGAGCGACAACCTTCTGCTGCGAGGGCTCGTCCAGGTGTTTAACCGTGCCTGGCCGGGAAGGCGTGCTGTGCTGCACCAGGACGAGTACGAGGATCTGCACCGCCAGTACTGGACACGGCAGCAGCACGACCTGCTGGCGTTCTCGCTGTCGCCGGGCGATACATCGGTCCTGGCAACCCGCTGCAAAGAGCATGGAGTAGGCGTCACGGCCGCACTGGCGGCTGCATTCCTGCTGGCGCAGGGCAATGGACAGGCCTGCAGGCGCCCGGCGCGCCACAAGATATCGGTGCCGGTGAGCATTCGCGACCGGCTGACACCTTCCCCCGGACAGGCCGTTGGCGTGTACGCTTCCAGTATCGACGTTACGCTGCCCTCAAGCCCGACCATCACCTTCTGGGAGTTGGCCCGCCAGGGCCACGACCGCATGTACCGGGTGCTCAGGAATCGCCCTCGCATCCTACGGCCGATGGTGCTCGAAGCGCTTGACCCATCTATCTCGGATGGGCTGGTCGCAGCGCTGTGCACGGACCGGTGGAGCCTCGAGTACCGCCTGCTGTCCCGTCTTGTGCGGACCGCTGCAGAGACACGGTGCCTCACCGTAAGCAACATCGGCCGGATCAGCCTGCCCGAGTTGGGAGAGCCCCACCGCCTGGAAAGCCTGGTTCCCCTGCCGCCGATCGGCCCCGGCAGCCGCATGATGCTCAATGCGCTCACGGTGGGCGGGCGAATGAACCTTGTCCTAAAGTATCGGCAGGCCGACATGGATCCAACTGCCGCCGCAGGCGTCCGAGATCGCGCCCTGGGCTACCTGTTGGATGAATGAAAGGTATGCGATGGAGCCGCTCGAGTAGGAGGACTGTTGGAGGATCGCGAGCGCAGGGGCGGGCCTGTGGGTCCCCTGAGATGCGGCCTGCACAGCCTCGGCCGGATACACAGGGCGATCCGTCGGGTTGACAAATCGCCTCATCTCTGCGAAAATAGGGGCATTGTCCGCCGCGCTGTGTCGTTCGAGAAAGGAGTGCCACCATGAAAAAGCGAGCTGTCCTCCTCACCGTCGTGGTCCTGCTCTCGGTTGTCCTCGGGGCAGGGCCTGTTTCAGCGCAGGATGCAGAGCCGCAGGATCTGCCCACGCTGCACGTCGACAAGATCGTCATGAAAGGTACGCAAGTACCCACCGGGAACCGGGTGGTCGCGACTGCCTGGATCAAGGACCAGGACGGCAACCCTGTTCCGGACGCCCAGGTTTACATCCATGCCTGGAAGCCCATCAATATCCCGGTCTTTGGCATGCACGCCACCAAGCCGGATGGCCGCGTGGCGTGGACGATGAACTCGCCGTACCAGGGCTTTTGGACGTTCTGTGTCGTGGCGGTGGTCAAGTTTGGCTACCTCTACGACGGCGAAGCAAACAACGAAACCTGCGACGTGATCTGGTATCCGTAGCTAGCTCCGGTCGGCCATCCGGGGCCTGAGCCGCCGCGCGGTGCCTGCCAAGCGGGCGGCAGGGGCCCGTTTGGATGGATGGTGCGCGCAATTCGCGAGCCCGCTGCGCCACAAAGGGTAGACGGAAGCCGGCGCGGCCCTCGAGGGTTGCGCGCCTGTCTTGTCTGCCGCCGGAAGAAGGAGAGGAACCCAGCCCATGAGAGACGCCACCTACCGTGCGGTCTATGGCCGCTTGGCTACCGAGCGTGGCCGCCGGCTGCTGCACAGCTACCAGGATGCGCTGCTTCGGCGGCAGCTGGAGTACACGGCGCGCAACAGCCCTTTCTACCGAGCCAAATTCCGCGAGCTCGGCCTCGACCCCCGAAGCGTGCGCCGGGCTGCCGACCTGCCCAACCTGGGCTTTTTCACCTTTCCCGCGGAGCTGCGGGCCGATCCTTCCCGGTTTCTGGCCATCCCGCGCGAGCAGGCGGTGGCGGCAATTCCCTCCAGCGGCACGACCGGAAAGGCCAAGATCGTCTACTTCTCGCGCAGTGACTGGTCGGCCATCCACGGCGTCATCAGCGTCGGGCTGTCGCTGATGGGCGTAAAACCCTCGGACGTGGCGCAGATCCTCTTTGCCTACGGCAACCCGTCCTGGTCTGCCGGACACTTGACTCGAGTTGGACTTGAGCGGCTCGGGGTTCTGACTCTCGCGGCAGGCAATGCCTTGTCCGTCGACCAACAGATCGAGATGATGCAGACCTTTGGCACAACGGTCCTCTTCAGCACGCCGAGCTACCTCCATCGCCTGACTGTGGAGGCGCGGAAGGAGTATGACCTGCGGTCTTTGGGCGTTCGCCTCATCCGCCTTGGTGTGGAGCCCTGGTCTGAGGCACTGCGCGCTTTCCTGCAGGAGGCCTGGGGGGCCACCGTCTACGACAGCTATGGGATGATTGAGCTTGGGGCAGCGGGTGCGGGTGAGTGCCGCGCGCAGGCCGGCCTCCATGTCAGCCCCTATCTTTTGGTCGAGGTGGTTGATCCGAAGACCGGCGAGCTAGTGCCCCGCGGCGAGCTCGGGGAGCTGGTCTACACCACTGTGCGCCGCCAGGGCACCCCACTGCTTCGCTATCGCTCCGGCGACCTGGGTTGGCTGATGCCCGATGAGCCGTGCCCGTGCGGCGAAGTGCCGACCGACCGCATCAGCCGTATCGTGGGCCGCACGGATGACATGCTGTTCCTGGGGACCGGTGAGAACACCTTTCCGGCTCAGTTTGAGACCGCCCTGACCTCGATTGACGGCCTGACAGGGTTCCAGGTGGTCATCGACAAAGTGGGCTACCAGGACAGGCTTCTGATCCGTGCCGAGGTTCTGGGGACGCCCGATGGGCTCGACCAGCAGATCCGCGAGCGCCTGTATGAGAGTGTGGCGTTTCTGCGCCATGACATCTACGAGTCCGCTGTCATCGCTCCGCTGGAGATCGAGTTCCTGACCCCAGGCACGCTGCAGAGCGAGACACCGATCAAGATCCGCCAGGTGGTAGACCGGCGACCTCATTGACGCTCCCCCAGAAAGAAGGGACGATCCTTATGGAGTACCTCGCGCCGCGCTCGGGTGAAGCGGTTCTCCGGCTCCCGCTCGAGGAGCTCGCCTCCAGGACAGACCGTGACCTGGAAGAGCGCGATCTCTTCCGGCAGGCGGCACGCTCTGCGCTGTACGGACCGCGCTGGCGGGCAGCTGGTGCCAAGCTCTCAAGCTTGCATGGAAGGGCGGCCCTGCGCCAACTGCCCTTCGTGGACGGCAACGACCTTGTCGCCATGTCCGCATCGGGCGCAAGTATCCGCAAGGCGCTGCTCACCCGTCCACGAACTTGGGTCACGTCGCGCGGCGCGCCGGGGGTTGCCAGGAAGTGGTTACCCCTCACGCTCGACGATGTTGCGCACTGGTTCCGGCGAGCGCAGCGTGTTCTCGACGTGGCTGCTGAGCACGACAGAGAGGCCGGGGCGACCTTCTTCCTCGCCATCAACGAGCCGATGCCCCGCGTCGCCAATGCCGTGCCCTACCTCTGGGAGCGCACCGACTACCTGGCGGGGCGGCGCCGCTTCGAGTTCCTCATCGCCGCCACCTCCATGCTGTGGCGAAATCACTGGGATCGCTTTGCCCTCCAGAAGCATCCTGGTTGGCTGGCCGGATCCGTCGCCGACGCGCGGCTCCTGGCCGGCGAGCTGGGCGACGAGGCATCGCGGCTGATGGCGCCGCCGGCCAAGGGCATCTTCTGGGGCGAGCCACTGGAGGGCCCGGAGGGCGGCGGCCGGGCGGAGCTGCAAGGCCTCCTTGGCCTCTCGGAGAGCTTTTCACTCTACTTGAGCGCCGAGTGCCGCGAGATGTACGCCGAGTGCCCGGCCCATGCCGGGCTGCACCTCTGGATGGACGGTACCATTCACGAAGTCGTGCCGGAGGCGGGCGAGGCGCTCTTCGTCGACCAGGCGCCGGTCGGCACCGAGGGGGAGTATGTCGTGACCACGCTGGGCGAGGCGCTGCCGTTGGTGCGCTACCGGACAGGCGACCGGATCCGTGTGGAAGCCACCGAGCCATGCGCGTGCGGCATCACCCACCCGCGCGTCCGTTTCCTCGGCCGCGTGGACGAGCCCCCACCGTCCGGCCCCGCGCAAGCGAAGACCGATGGCCTATCATCTTCCCGCACCACACCGGAGAGGGGGCAGTCCTGATGAAGAAGCCATACTGGGACCCCGAAGCCGAGTGCGCGCCCGTGCCGGAGCTGGCGGCGCGCCTGGAAGAGCGGCTGGCTACGACTGACCTCTTCCGGCGGGCGGCGCGCTCGCCCCTCTACGGCCCGCGCTGGCAGGCAGCCGGTGTCGATCCCGCAGCGATCCATTCCTATGCCGATCTGCAGAAAGTGCCTTACACCGACTCGTCCGACCTCAGGGCGGCGCAGGCAACCCATCACCCTGACGAGTTCGTGTGCAGTGACGAGCGACCACGCTTGTGGGTCAGCACCTCGGGCAGCACCGGCGTCCCCAAATGGATCCCGATCGGCTCGGGCGACCTCGAAACGAGCCGCCGCGTGGCCTTCCGCACGACCTACTTTGGCGATAGGCCCGCCAGTCGAAAGGATGTGGCGCTGGGCGTGCTGGCGCCTGCCCCCTTTATTAGCGATACGAGCCTCTGGCCGGGGCTTGTCAACGAGTTGCGCGGCGACGGTCCGCGTGACGTGGAGTCGGGGGAAGGCATCCTCCTCTCGTTTGAGGATGCGGCCGACAGCGTCAGCATGGCCCTCAAGCGCCGGATCACGGTGGTGGTGGCCTTTCCCAGCCTGCTCATGCGTATCGCCGAAGGGATCAGCCAGGAGGCACCTAAGGCGGCAGAAGCGCTCTTCAGGCGGAAGCGAAGCCTGCTGACCCTGCTCGCCTACCTGTTTACCAAAGCCCGCAAGGTGCGGCCCCGCGATATGGTTCGCGTGCACAGCGGCATCTTTGCCGGCGAGCCGCTGGCGCCGTATCGAAAGGCACTCTACGATGCCTGGGGACTGAAGCTCTCGTACGACTACTACACCTTCTCGGAGTACCAGGTGGTTCTGCTGGAGTGCAGCGCGCAGGACGGCCTTCACGTCTGGCTGGACGTCTCGCTGCCCGAGATCATCTACCAGGCCGACCTGGATCGCGAACGCGAGGAAGAAGGCTTCGTCCCTCCGGCGCACCCCCTGTGGCAGGCTTCGGCGGGCGACGAGGGCGAGCTGGTGCTCACCCACTGGGGCGATGCCTTTCCTCTGGTGCGCTGGCGCACCTCGGACCTGGTCCGTGTCGTCAGCACGCAGCCCTGTTCCTGCGGGCGGACCTTACCGCGCGTTCACTTCCTGCAGCGCTCGGACGACAAGGTCAACTTGGGGGTGGTCCGCATGTCCACCTTTGAGTTGAAGGAGAAGCTGGACGGCATCAGCCGGCCGGCGGCTGTCGCGCGCTGGCAGCTCCGCGTTGGCAGGCGGGGCTACAAGCCGCTCCTGCGGGTCCTGGTGCGGCCTGCCTCCACGGTGGACGAAGCCGAGATGGTGGCTGCCGTCAAGGCTGCCGTCGACGAGCTCCAGGCACTGCGCGCCGGCATCGACAACGGGCTCATCTGCGAGGTGGAGGTCGCGGTTGCGACGGACTTGGAAGATCGGCTCTCGACTTCGGGCAAGTTTCGGCCCCTCGTCTACGAGATGCCCGGCGAAGCGAATGGCGGCTAGCCCGGTGCCCGGGCGCTGTCGTGTGCGTGCCCGCGGGCTGCGACTTGACCTGGAGTCAAACCTGTAGTAGATTAACGAGCAATCAGATTCTTGAGCCTTCCGTCCGGGGGAATGCCATGCAAGGTGCCTCGACAGATAGCAGTCAAGTTGGTGCCGTCCCATGCTATGCGATCCATGGGCACGGGCAGCCCCTCGTCCTCATCATGGGCCTGGCGGGCAGCAAGGAGGCCTGGCTTTTCCAGGTCCCTGCCTTTCGCAGGCACTACCAGGTCATCACGTTCGACAACCGCGGCGTGGACTCGACCCGGGCAGGGGCCCACACTTTTACGATCGAGGAAATGGCGGCTGATGTCATCGCCCTCCTGGACCACCTTGGCATCGAAAGCGCGCACATCCTCGGCTATTCGCTGGGTGGGTTGGTGGCCCAGGAGGTTGCCATCCGCTACCCAAGCCGGGTACGAAAGCTCATCCTTGCCTCTTCCGTGGCAGTCGGCCGCGAGCCTGAGCGAAGTACGGCCGGCGTCCAGAAGACGCTCGGCTTGGACGCGGGCGGCGCCGAAAAGGGCACGAGAAGCCTCGACCTGAAGAAGGTGATGCCGGCGCTCGTTTCTTTGGCCTTCAACAAGTGGGGCTTTCGTGCTTTGACTCGGCTTCTCGCCGGAGCCTATTCCAGGCGGCTGAGGCTCGACGGCCTGGCGGCGCAGCTTCGGGCGCCGGCGGGCGCAAACACGCTGGATCGTTTGGGCAGCATCCGTGCCAGGACACTGGTAATGACCGGGACACGGGACCGGGTCGTGGATCCTTCCGCTTCGCATACATTGGCAAGCCGGATCCCCCATGCCAGGCTGGTGCTCGTGGAGGGCGGCTCTCACGCCTTCTCCATCGAGATGAGCCGTCGCTTCAATCGTGAGGTGCTCGATTTCCTGGGCCAGGACTGAGAGCACCGCAGCCAATAGGGAAATCGCCGCGCGCCGGTTTCCCTCCCGGTCTGCCTCCGGGAGGGAAGTTGGCTTGCCGACCGCCAGGTGACAAATCACTCGATTGCTTGAAGGCACTGCCTAGAGGAGGCACCATGAGTTGTAGCCTTGTTCTCAGAAAAAAGGCCAGATTCGCCGCAGCCATCCTTCTGAGTATCCTGCTCCTGCCGGCAGCACCGGCGAGCGGAAGCCGGGCGGCGTTGCCCCTTCCCGTTGCTGCCCTAACCGCCGGTCAGCCCGTCCAGGGCGCGGAGCGCGAGTCTGGCTTGCTGGCTTGGACTCGGACGCTTGACCCGGCTATCGTCCCGGGCAGCCAGCTTCCCTCGTTCGATGGCGTACCTCTGGGCGATCTTTTCGTCTACGCACACCGGGACGGCGCCTGGGCGGAGGTGCCCTTCCAGATCGACGAGGTCGACTCCAGCGGCGCCTTCGTGGTTGTCGAAGACGGCGCCCTCGATTCCAACGATCAGCTGGTCTTTATGGCCGCCGACCTGGGGGGCACGGCTGCCCCCTACGAGTGGCTCGAAGATCTCGACTCGCAGGGCTATCCCCGCTACGAGGTAGAGATCACCAACCCACTCAACACTTCAGAAAAGGGATGGGTGTACGTCTACCGTTCTGCGACGTTGGCATCGACCTTTGCTCCTTACGTCACGTGGGATGGGGCCAACAACCGTGCTGTCGCCGAGACCTACATCGCCGGCTACAACCCGGCCAGCCACCTGGGCATGGACTCGCTGGAGCTCAACGGTACCGGCGTGGACCTGCTCGACCGGGCCAAGGTCCGCGTGGCGGGCCAATGCAAGATCTTTGGAATCTGGCAGCCGTTCAGTATCACGGAAAATGACATAACCAACCAGCCCGTAACCCCGGATATCCAGGGGCCGGTTCGGATGGGTGGGGGGACGCTCGCGTCTGAGGCTTGGAGTTATGCGTCTCTTCTGGAGGCCCAGGCCCAGTTCGATGCAGGAGACACGATACCGCCCTGCAGCGATATGAACATTGACCTCGTGCGTTTCTCCGACGACTGGCGCAATCCGTTCGAAAGTGGCATGCAGCCCATGACCTACTACGACAGCAACACGCCGGGCGGGGCGCCGGTCGACGGGAGTCCCGACTCGGTCCCAACCTTGCCGGTCGCAGCGTGGACCCAGGTGAGTGGCGCTCTGGGCAGCCTGGTGCGGGTGGCGGCGATAGACGCCGGCGGGGGGACCGCCAGCAGCTACTACAAAGACCAGTCGGTCACCGACCCGGCGGACACGGGCGACAAAAAGTCCTTCGGCGATGCCGGTTATCGCTTGGACAACCCCAACGGTCTGGTCATTCTCGCCTTTGCCAGCTATGTCCTGCCGGCAAACCAGGGCAACGTGGGCGGGACGTACGCGCAGTACCACGCCAACCCCCTGACGGCGGCGGCGTCTGCCCAGGCCTATGTAGTGCCTGCCGAAGCAGGCTTCGTGGGTGTCCCCACCAGCGGGGCTGCACCGCTGCTGGTCTCTTTCACAAACCAATCCAGCGGAGACTACGACACCTGCGCGTGGACCTTTGGCGACGGGGGGACAAGCAGCAGCTGCGGGAACCCAACGCATACCTATGCCGCCGCCGGGGTCTACACGGTGGCGCTGACGGTCAGTGGCCCTGGGGGGACGGACACGCTTACCCGGACGAACTACATAACCGTCTACCAGCCGGTGGTCGCGGGCTTCTCGGGCGATCCCACGAGCGGCTTGGTGCCTCTTCTCGTTTCCTTCACCAACCTCTCATCCGGCGACTATACTACTTGTGCGTGGACCTTTGGCGACGGGGGGACAAGCAGCAGCTGCGGGAACCCGACGCACACCTATGCCGCCGCCGGGGTCTACTCGGTGGCGCTGACGGTCAGCGGCCCCGGTGGTGCGGACACGCTCACGCGTACGGACTACATCTCGGCCTATGAGCCGGTAACTGCCGGTTTCTCGGGCGATCCCACCAGCGGTGCGCCGCCTCTCCTGGTCACCTTCACCAACCTCTCGTCCGGCGACTACACAGACTGCGCCTGGAGCTTTGGCGATGGCGGCATGAGCGATAGCTGCGGCGACCAGCCGCACACCTACGAGGCGTCCGGAACGTACACTGTGTCCTTGACGGTGAGCGGCCCCGGCGGCACCAGCACCTATGCCCGGCCTGAGTACATCACGGTGGGTGAGGGCCTGCAGGCCGCCTTCACCGGCTATCCCACGCAGGGTGGCGCTCCGCTGCCAGTGGCCTTCGACAACAGCTCAATCGGCGATTTCGATACCTGTGCGTGGGACTTTGGGGACGGCGGAACGAGCAGCGACTGCGAAGACCCCAGCCACACCTACGCGGCGGTCGGAGTCTACACCGTCTCGTTGACGGTGATTGGCTCCGGGGGGACGGACACGCTGACGCGGACGAATTACATCAGCGTCTACGATGCCGTCCACGCCGACTTTTCCGGAGATCCCTTGCGCGGTGTCAAACCGCTGGCGGTGACCTTCACCAACAGCTCGACCGGCGACTGGAATACTTGCGCGTGGGCTTTTGGCGATGGCGGCACCAGCGGCGACTGCGACCCGGTGCACACCTATTCCTCTGCCGGCATCTTTACCGTGGTGCTGAGCGTGAGCGGACCGGGTGGAACGGACACCGAGATCAAGCCGGACTATGTGCAAGTCCTGAGTGCGTACAGCATCTACGTACCGGTCATCCTGCGAAGCTATACAGGTCTGATGCAGTAGGCGCTCATGCTGCCGTTGGGCACGACGTGTGCCCCAGGAGGAGAATGTGGATCTGGCCCGCAGAACGATCCTCGTGACCGGGGCCTCCGGCTTTGTCGGGGGGCACCTGGCAGCTCGCCTCGCCACGCGGGAAGGGGCGCGCGTCCGCGCACTCGTGCGGACGACCAGCCGCATCGAGCACCTCCAGGGCCTCGACATCCAATTCTTCGCCGGCAGCATCACCGAGCTTGGATCCTTGCGTGCCGCCTTTGACGGCGTGGATGTGGTGTTCCACTGCGCCGCGTTTGTCAGGGAGTGGGGCAGGGCGGAGGACCTACAACGCACCAACGCCCTCGGCACGGAGAACGTGCTGGTGGCCGCCGCCGACGCCGGCGTTGCCCGGGTGATCCACACCAGCTCGATCGCCGTCTATGGACTCGAGCCGGCGGACGGTACCGACGAGACAGCCCCCTTCGACCGCGCCTCGGGCAACCCCTATGCCGACTCCAAGATCGCGGCCGAAGAGCTGGTCCAGCGGTATGGCCGGGAGCGGGATCTGAACGTCACCACCCTCCGCCCTGCCGACATTTACGGACCGCGCTCCACCACCGGGACGCTGGGCCCGGTGGTCGCCATCAAGCTGGGCTGGATGGAGCTGATCGACGGCGGCGAGGGCTTGATCAACCACCTGTACGTGGAAAACTTGGTGGATGCCTACATCCTGGCCGCTCACAATGACCACATCGCGGGCCAGGCCTACATCATCAGCGACGGGGTGGGAACGCCCTGGCGCGACTTTTTCGGGCGCTATGCCCGGATGGTGGGCAAGGGCCCCCTGCCCTCCATCCCCAAGAAGAGGGCTCTGCAGAAGGCGGCGGAGGCGGAGGCCAAGGCCGAACGCACGGGGCGGCCGCCCTCCCTGACGCGCGCCGCCGTGGTGCTGATGACGCAGAAGGCGGTATTCAGGATCGGCAAAGCCCGTCGTGAGCTGTGCTATACGCCGCGCGTCTCTCTGAACGAGGGGATGCGCTTGACGGAGGAGTGGCTTAGAGAGAAGCGCTATATCTAGAGCAGCAGAGCAGAATTGGCCAAGGACGGTACGGCGTCCTTGAAGCCAGATCATCTCAAGGTGGAAAGGAGAGGGACGATGGGGAAGTACGGCTACGAGTGTGAGATCCCAGTGGGGGAGCTCCTGGAGATCGCCGCCCGCCGCTTCGGCGACAAGGAGGCACTGGTCTTCGGGAGCTCGCGGCTCAGCTTCCGGCAGTGGGACGAGAAGGTGAACATCCTGCTCGTCCAATTCGAGAAGCTGGGCCTGGAGAAGGGGGACCGCATCGCGATCATGCTGCCCTCCTGTGCCGAGTTCCCGATCGCGGCCTGGGCCGCGGCCAAGCTTGGGGCGATCACCGTCCCGATGAACATTATGCTCCAGCCGAGCGAGGTGGAGTACATTCTCAAGGACGCAGGGGCCAAGATCCTCTTCATGCTGCCGCAGTTCATGGGCCGCGACAACGTGGCGGCCATCACCGCGATGCGGCCCTACCTGCCCGACCTGCAGCACGTGATCGTCCTCGGCCCACCCATGGAGGGCGCGCTTTCGATCTTCCAACTGCTGGCGGGCGAACCGCCGGCCCCGCGCCCCACCTTTGTGCGGGCAGGGCTTCACTGGTCCGACCCGGCGTTCCTCTTCTTCTCGGGCGGGACCACCGGCATGCCCAAGGGAGTGGTTTCCAACTCCTTCCAGTATCTCTACCCCGATGCCGGGCGGTGGGATGCCGTGGAAGGCAAGTGGCTGAACGAGAATGACGCCCTGCTGATGGTCTCACCCATGTTCATGACGGCCGGCTTTATCATGCTCGGCACCGCCCTGGGGTATGGCATGAAACTCGTGGGGATGCCGCAGTTCGATCCGCGCCAGATCCTCCAGCTCATCCAGGACGAAAAGATCACCTACATGTTCAGCTATCCCACCATGCTGCGCGTCATGATGAGCCTGCCTACCTTCGACCAGTATGACCTCTCCTCCATGCGCGCCATCGCCATCGGCGGCGAGCCGGTGAGTGCGGAGTTGGTGCGGACGGTACAGAAGCGCTTTGGCGCCTTCAGCGTGACCGGGTACGGCATGACCGAATCGCGGTCCATCGCCACCACCGTCTTCGACCCGCCCGATCCGCCTGAGCTGCTCGAAAGCGCGGACGGCAAGCCGTTCCCCGAGATCGAGGTCAAGATCGTGGACTCGGAGCGGAAGGAGATCCCTCACGGCGAGGTAGGCGAGATTGCGGTGCGAGGCAGGCCGGTGATCGAGCGCTACTGGAACCGCCCAGAGGAAACTGCTCAGGTGAGGGATGCAGATGGCTGGTTCTATACCGGTGACCTGGGCCGCGTCGTCAACGCCGATGGCTATATCCGCATCGTGGGTCGCGCCAAGGACACGATCCGGCATGGCATGCAGACCGTCTACCCGGAGGAGATCGAGAATGCGCTCAAGACGTACCCCAAGATCGCGAACGCCGGAGTAATTGGGGTTCCGGGTGCGTTTGCCGGCGAGCGAATCCGGGCCTATGTGCAGCTTCACCCCGGCCAGACCATGACGGCCGCCGAGGTCGTGGACCACTGCCGCGAACGCCTCGCTCCCTTCAAGATTCCTGATGAGGTACGCTTCGTGGAAGCTTTGCCGCTGAGCCCGGTCCGCCGGGTGCAGCGTTTCAAGCTGCGCGAAGAGGCGAAGAGAGAGGCCGAGCAGCCTCAGTCGTAGAGCGCTGACCACCAATCCCATACCGACAAGGAGAACATATGTCACAGGAATTGCAGATCACCGCAGAACAGACGGTCGGCGCGGCGCTGGAGCACCAGGCGCGGCGATTTCCGGACAAGGTCGCGCTCGTCTTTGGAGGCAAGCGCGCCACCTTTGGGGAGTGGAACGATCGGGCCAACCGCCTGCTCGTGCAGTTTGAGCAATTGGGCCTTGGCAAAGGCGACTGCGTGGGCGTCATGCTGCCCTCTGTGGTCGAGCTCCCCTATGTGATGCTGGGCCTGGCCAAGATGGGGGCGATAGGCGTCCTGGTCAACCCCATGCTGCCCCCCGCGGAGGTCGAGTTCCAACTGCGGGATACGGACGCCAAGGCCCTGGTCATGGTGTCACCCTTTGCCAACCGCGACCTGCTGGCAATGATCGAAAGCCTGCGCCCCCAGCTGCCGAGGCTTGGACCAGTCATCGTCATGGGACCGAAGGTCGAGGGGCACGCTTCGTTCCAGGAGATGCTGGAGGCGGAGGGCCCCGGACCGCAGGAGACCTTTGTGCGGGACGGCGTGACCTACGACGATCCGTTTGCCCTGCTCTTTTCCGGGGGCACGACCGGCACGTCCAAAGCAGTGCCGGTCACTTCGTACAATTTTCTCTACGTCGATGCGCGCTCTGTCAGCCAGTACGCGCCGGATGACGTCATGATGCAGATTCCGCCTCTGTTCCTGACTTTCGGCTTTCGCGCCCTGGCTCTTCCGCTTCTCTATGGGCTGCGGCTCGTCGGGCTGTCGGCCTTCGATCCACGGGTGATTCTGCAGATCATCCAGGATGAGGGAGTCACGCAGACGGATACCTACCCGACGATGATTCGCTGGGTCATGTCACTTCCCACCTTCGACCAGTACGACGTGTCGTCGATGCGGCGCATCGGGCTCGGGGGCGAGCCTATCACGGCCCAACTCGTCGAGCAGATACGACAGCGCTTCAAGTGCCGGATGACGGTGGGCTACGGCATGACCGAGATGCGTGGGATCACCAGCACCCGGTTGGACGATCCGCCCGAGTTGTGCTCCACCACCGACGGCAAGGCCATCGGCGACCTGGAAGTCAAGCTGGTCGACGAGCAGGGCCGTGAGGTCCCCTTCGGCGAGGTGGGCGAGATCGTGGTGCGTGGCCGGGCAGTCTTCACCGGCTACTGGAAGCGGCCGGAGTTGAACGCCCAGGTGTTCGACCAGGATGGCTTTTTTCACACGGGTGACATGGCTCGCTATGTCAATCACGAAGGGTACATCCGATTCGTGGGCCGGCAAAAGGATACCATTCGCCGGTCAATGATGAACGTGTACCCCGAAGAGGTCGAGAACCACCTGAAGACCAACCCCAAGATCGCCGGCGTCGGCGTCATCGGTATACCTAGTCCGATCACCGGCGAGCGGATACGCGCGTACGTGCAGCTCCGGCCCAACGTGGAGATGACCGCGACCGAAGTTGTTGAGTATTGTCGCGGAGCTCTTGCAGGATACAAGGTTCCGGACGAGGTGAGGTTCGTGGAGTCTTTGCCGGTGAGTGCGACGCAGCGTGTGAGGCGCTGGATGCTGCGCGAAGAGGCGATGAAGGAGTTGGACCAGGGTGCCGGATAGCGGCATGGGCCCAGTCTTCTGTGTCAGACGAGATGAACCGGAGCGAGGACTAGGGGGAGGCAGCGGTGATCCATACGCTCGTGCTGCCGATGCCTCCCCCCATGAGATCGGCCAACGCATATCTCATCGAGGGCAATGAGTTGACGCTGGTAGATACAGGTCCCAAGTCGGCACGAGGGCTAGAGGCGCTCAAGGCAGCAGTCGCGGCTGTCGGGTATGGCCTGGCCGATCTAGATCAGGTGCTGATCACACATCCGCACCTGGACCACTTTGGGCTGGCTAGGCAGATCGTGGAGGAGTCGGACGCGAAGGTGTTGGTGCACAGGCAGGGCGTCCGGTGCCTGGCGGACTATGAGGGGGAGCAGATACGCCTCGCCGATCGGTCTGCCTCGCGTCTGCGTGAGTCGGGCGCTCCCGACGGGGCGTGGGGCATCCTTAGGCTCCGTACCTCGATGTACAAGTGTTTTGCGGAACCTGTGCCTTTGGACTGCCTGGAGTCGCTGAACGACGGGCAGACCCTCGACCTGGGTGGGAAGCCATGGCAAGTGGTACCGACACCGGGGCACTGCCTCGGGCACATCGGCCTCTACCAGGCAGATAGCGGGAGGCTCATCTCGGGCGACTGCCTGCTACCCGGCTATGCCTTCATACCCGTGCCCTATCCGGTAGCCCAGTCGGCGGCGGGCGCGAACCAGGTGATCGCCTATGCCCATTCGCTCGATCTCCTGGGCGAGCTCGACGTCCGAGAGGTACTCCCCGGCCATGGATCGCCCGCCTACAATGCTGGTGCCCTGATCGCCAGGGACCGCGCGAACCTGGCGGATGCTCGTGAGAGACTCGCGGCAGCCCTTGAGGAAGGGAATCAGACCGCCTACGAACTCTGGAGCAGATGCGCCGGTGTTTTCGAGACGTACGATGTCCTGACCGGCATTGAGGTCGTGATGAGCTACCTGGACGCTATGCGCGACGAGGGGTGTGTGTCTGTATCGGAGAAGGGAGGCCTCACTGCATACGGCCTGACACAAAACCGGAGTGGCTAGCCCGCTTATCCATCGCAAGTGCAACAAGACGAAATCAAGCCTAGGAGGAACAATGGCAAACAGCGGAACACCGATGTCCTTTGAGGAATTCCGGCGGGTACTCGCCGAAGTCCTGCTGATCGATGAGACCAAGCTCACACCGGAGGCGTCGTTCCTAAACGACCTCATGGTAGACTCAATTCGCTGGCTGGAGATGGCCCTGACCATCGAGCGGCTTGGCGTGTCGATCCCCACGGAGGCTCTCTGGGACATCCAGACCGTCGGAGATTCCTACGAGTACTACCTGAGGAACTTTGCGGCGTAAGAGAGCCATGACAGATATCCTGGATGCGCGTGGTCTGCGCAAGACATATCAGATGGGCGAGCACCAAGTGCGCGCGCTCGATGGCGTCGACTTTTGCGTGAGAAAGGGGGAGTTTGTTGCCATCATGGGCCCGTCGGGCAGTGGCAAGTCCACCCTTCTGCATCTGCTGGGCGGGCTCGACAAACCCTCTGAGGGCGAGGTGACTCTCGCTGGCCAGAGACTCTCTATCCTGGACGACAAGCAGGCCACGCTCGTGCGGCGCCGCAACATCGGGTTCATCTTCCAGTTCTTCAACCTCCTCCCCACCCTGTCCACGGAGGAGAATGTGGCGCTGCCGCTCATCATCGATGGGCAGAATCCCCGCAAGTACGAGGAGCGTATCACCTACCTGCTTGAGCTGGTCGGGCTGAAAGACCGTCGACGTCACAAGCCCGACCAGCTCTCGGGAGGGGAGCAGCAGAGGGTAGCCATCGCCCGTGCCCTCGTCACCAGCCCGGCTATGGTCCTCGCCGACGAGCCTACGGGCAACCTCGACTCCAAGACCGGCACCGTCGTCATGGATCTCCTGCGCCGCTCGTGCGATGAGCTGGGTCAGACCGTCGTGATCGTCACACACGACTCCCATGCCGCTGCCTATGCCGACCGAGTCGTCTTCTTGAGAGACGGCAAGATCAGTACGGAGCTGGCCTGTACGGGGCTTGCGGACATGGGGCAGCGAGTCCGGGCCGTACTGGAGACCATGGAGGGCCTCGAATCCTAGCATGTCAAAAGAGCCAAGATGAAGCACACACTCGCCATGGCCCTCCGCTCGCTCCGGGCGCGCCCTTCGCGCACCCTGCTCACTCTTGCCGGCATTGTGCTCGGCGTGGCAGTGATCCTTGCCATCAGCATCACCAATCTGAGCACCCTGGGCTCTCTCACCGGGGTCTTTAGTGCGGCTTCGGGCAAGGCCAATCTCGTGGTCCTCAGCGCAACCGACAACGAAGAGGGGTTTGCCGAGCGGGTACGGGGCGTCGTCCTCAGTACCGCCGGCGTCCAGGACGCGATTCCCTCGCTTCAGATGACGGTCTTCCTGGCCGGTCAGGACCTGGGGGGTCAGAGGGAAACGAGCATGCTTGGGGGGACCACCACTCGGCTCGTCGTGTACGGCATTGACCCCAGCATCGACGATAGGGCACGCGAGTACACGATCGTCGAAGGGGGTTTCTTGCCCTCCGACCTGAATGCCTACGAGCTGGTCCTGGTCAAAGACTATGCCGACGAGCAAGAGATCGAGGTCGGCGAAGACGTTGATGTGCTCACGGAGTCGGGCTTCGAAACGGTGCGTGTCATGGGCCTGATTTCGAAGGAAGGTGTCGGCCAGACCAACAATGGCGCTTTCGGCGTGATGCCCCTTGGCGCAGCCCAGGAGATCTTTGGCCGGAGTGGGGACATTGACCAGGTCGATGTCGTCGCCGCACCCGGCTACACCGATGGCACCGGGCTCGAGAATCTCAAGACAGCACTGGAAGACCGCCTTGGCACGGCGTACACCGTCACCTATCCGGCGAGCCAGGGTAAGCGTGTGGTGCAGATGCTGGACGTCTACCAGATGGGGCTCAGCTTCTTCAGTGTCATCGCTATCATAGTGGGGTCCTTCCTCATCTACAACACCTTCACGATGACAGTGGTGGAGCGGACCCGCGAGATAGGGATGCTCCGGACGGTGGGCATGACCAGCCGCCAGGTGATGGGCCAGATCATGACCGAGTCGGTCATCCTTGGCGTCGTCGGCGCTGGGCTGGGTGTTGGCGTGGGTATCCTGATGGCCCGTGGCCTCATCCGGCTCATGGAGTACCTGCTGAACCAGCCGGTGAGAGAGGTGCAGGTGCCGATCGGTGGTCTGCTCACCAGCATCGGGATTGGGCTCGCCGTCACCCTTCTCGCTTCCGGCATCCCGGCCATGCAGGCCGGTCGAATCTCGCCGCTGGAGGCGCTCCGCGTGCGAGGCAACCAGCGCGAGCAGTGGTGGGTGCGCCGAGGCTGGCCGTGGGGCATCGTGTTGCTGCTGGTCGCCGTCGCAGGATTCTACGTGAGGGTGCCTTCCTCGATCCAGTACTATGTCAGCAATGGCGCCGTAACGCTCATGTCCGTTGGGGCCATGTTCATCATTCCCGTGACGGTGCATGCCTGGGTTCAGGTGCTCAGTCCCATCCTCAGGGGCCTGTACAAGGGCGAGGGTCAGTTGGGCACTCGCAACATCGAGCGTGGAAAGCAGCGCACCACGATGACTGTGATCGCCCTCATGGTCAGCATCGGCATGGTGTACAGCATTCAGGCCCTCGCCGAGTCCTTCCGGGTGGACGTGCAGGCTTGGATCGACGGCTACATTGGGGGAGACCTGTACGTCTACTCCGGCCGCGCTCTGCGCTATGACCTGGGCCAGCGCCTCGAGGCTGTACCGGGGGTGGTGGCCGTCACGCCGATGCGCCGGGTGGACGTCAAGGTGCTCAAGGCGGATGGCACTCAGGACACGCTTGCCTACTACGCCTACGACCCGGAATCGTACCAAAGAGTCACCTCCTTCGTTTTTTCCGATCCGAAGGCAGACTCACAACAGCTCATGGACCGCCTGGCACAGGGCGACATCGTTTTCATCAGTACGGTCGTGTCGGACAAGTACGACCTTGTACCAGGTGACACCATCCGGCTGGAAACGCGGCGGGGTCAAAGGGATTTCGAAGTCGGCGCCATCGTCAGCGAGTTCAATGACCGTGGCTTCGCCATCGAGGGGAGTTGGAAGGACCTTCGTCGCTATTTCGGCGTCAACGATGTTAGCGCGTTCCAGATCAAGATACTGCCCGACGCCTCCCAAGCACTGGTCAAGGATGAGATCGAGCAGCTCTATGGGGAACGCCAGCATTTGACCATCGAGTCCAACGAGGCAATGAAGGCCGAGGCCATGTCAGTCGTAAGCCAGGCCTTTTCCATGTTCGACGTCCTCGCGATCATTGCCGTCATCGTGGCTGCCCTTGGCGTGATCAACACGCTCACCATGAGCGTCTTGGAGCGCACCCGCGAGATTGGCATGCTGCGCGGCGTCGGCATGACCCGCTGGCAGGTGGTCAAGATGATCTTGGCCGAGGCGGGCACTGTGGGTGTCATGGGGGGCGTGTTCGGAGTCGTTTATGGCCTCTTCATGTCGCGCCTCTTTATTGGCGGGGCGAACATGACGCAGGGGTACCAGCTCTCGCCAGTGATTCCTATGCAGGGCCTCGTCGCAGGACTTGTCATTGCCATCGTCGTCTCGCAGGTGGCAGCCCTCATGCCTGCCCGCAGGGCGGCCCGCCTAGAGGTGATCGAGGCACTCCAATTCGAATAGCAGGGAGAAAGTGCAATGGCTGCAGAATCCAATGGCTATCGTCCGCCCTTTCGCAAGCGAGTAGGATCATTCTTCAATGATCTGCCCTTTAATGTGGCGGCCGGCATCGGGCGTGTGATGTGGGGTTTCCGTGTCCTGGACGAGGAGAATATCCCGGAGACAGGGCCCTACATCCTGGCCGTCAACGAGACGGGCCTCGCCTCAATGCTCGTTTCCGGGTACTTCTCCATCGTCATGCTCCACAAGATCCTGGAGCGAAATCCCCTCGGGGCGACCACCTACATGCAGGAAGAGCTCTGGTCTTTCGCCTTCTTCCGCAAGGCGCTCGGCACCGGTCAAAACAAGGTCGGGAGCGGACTGGGCGGCAAGTACATGGCACTCATCCCGCACTCGGCGGGCGTCTGGGCGCTGAACCTGCTGGAGGGGTACCACACGCTCGAGAAGGGTGGCATCGTGATACTCAATCCACAGGGCGAGGCAACCTGGAGCGGCCGCCCGGTGCCCTGCCACCACTCAGCTGCGTGGCTGGCGCTGCGGACGGGCGCCCCGATTGTCCCGTGCCTCACCACCATTGGCGCCTACGACCTCTGGCCCAGGTGGCAGAGGCTGCCCAGCCGGAAAGGGGATCTGAAGCTCGCCATCGGCAAGCCTTTCACCCTCACCGACAAGCCACTGGATACGGTCACCAACGAGGAGGTGGAGCGGGGCACGGCGCGCGTATCGGAGGAGTTTGACCGAATAGCGTACGACCGTTCCGGCGGGATCGACGGTTGGGCCGGTCCTGTCCTGCGCAACGGGAAGCCGGTGGCGGAACCGATCGAGCTGCGGCCGCCGGCCAAGGCTCTCGCCCCCGTGCCCTCGGAGGTGACATCGATCCCGCGCGGCAAGCGGGGCATGGCGCAGCTTCTGTGGCAGTGCCCGGTGTGCCGAACCGACGAAGCGCTGGTCCACCGGAAGGCTCGCTTCCGGATGCCCACGGTGCAGTGCGTTGCGTGTGGGACGGTGTGGGGGTTCGAGCACGCCGTGGACAAGGACTTTCGGATGAAGGTGTTGGAGGGTCCGGAGGAGCTGGTCGGGTTGGACATGGGCCTGTCCACGTGGTACGAGCTCATGAAGGAGAACTTCCGGCCGAAGCCGATCGCTGTGACTGGCATAGAGCTGCTTCCAGCCGAGGAGGTCTACCTGGAAAAGGGCGATGTGCCGCTTCTGCCCTACAAGCCGAACACCCTGTTCGATGGGTGGACAGGACGAGAGCCACCGACGAAGCAGCAGGGCAAGCGGGAGTATGCCGATTGGGCGCTTCTCGGGGTAGGGCGCCTGCTGCTGACGAGCCACCGGCTGGTGTGGCTGGGCCCGCAGGGAGAACTGGACTTTGTGTGGCCCAAGATCACCGCCGTCTACCAGTTCGTGGCAGACGTGTTGGGCATCCGCTATGGCACGGCACTGTACCGCTTCGACGTGAACGAGGCGTTGATGCTCAAATGGTTGACGCATGCGGCGGTGTTGGCGCGAAAGTGGGCGGAGTTGGACGGCCACAAGGTCACAATCTCGAACTACTAGAGGGAGAGCAAGCCGGCAGACATGACAGAGAAAGAGAAGAACATGGGCGCGACCCTTGCCCAGAAGCTGCGGTCAGTGGTCGTCAATTCGCCTTGGAATATCCTGGCCATGGTGGCGCGGGCTCTCTGGGGCTTTCACGTGGAGGGGAAGGAGAACATCCCTCCCGAAGGCCCCTACATCGTCTCCATCACGGAGCAGGGGCTGCTGGGGACGATCCTGTCGGGCTACATCAGCATTGTCCTCCTCAATAAGGAGCTCGACAAGCATCCAAAGAACGCCGTCACCTTCTTCCAGGAAGACCTCTTTGCCATCAGCTACTTCCGGTCGGTCAACGAAAGCCCTCGATCGCGAGGCAAATACCGCGCCCTGCTGCCTCACGCCGCAGGGCAGCTCAGTGCCAGCCTGCTGGAGGCCTACCGCATGCTGCTGAACAAGGGCCTGGTCATCCTGAACCCGGAAGGCGACGCCTCGTATGACGGCCGCCCGATGCCCATCGGGGCGGCGACGCCATGGTTGGCGCTGCGCGCGGCCGCACCCATCCTTCCGGTGCTCACCACCGTCGGCGTCTATGAGGTCTTTCCCCGCTGGGCGCCGCGACCCAGCCGCAAAGGGCGCATCAAAGTCGTCATCGGTAAGCCACTGAAGCTGACCGAGCAGCCGCTCGAGCGTGTGACCGACCAAGATATCGCCGACGCCTCGGTCAAGATCCGGGCAGAGTACAATCGCATCATCTATGGCCCGAAAGGACTCGACGACTGGGTTGGCCCGGTGCTGCGCAGCAATCTACCCCTCTCCGAGCCGCCCAAGATCGAGCCGCCGGCTGGGCCTCTTGCTCCGCTGCCGCCGCCCGACTCGAGGATGGCCCTAGGTAAGCATGGGTTGGCCCAGGTGCTGTGGCAATGCCCTGTGTGCCGAACGAACGCATCGCTCCTGCACAAGCATCCTCGCTTCAAGCCCCAAACGCTGGTCTGCCAGGCTTGTGACACCCGGTGGGAGCTTACGCACCAACCAGGTCACGACTTTCGCCTCAAGGTAGTAAGGGGCGCCGATGACCTGCTCGGGCTGGACATGCCTGCCTCCACTTGGTACGAGGAGATGAACCGGAACTTCCGGCCGAATCCGGTCCGCGTGGAGGGTGTGGCACTGAAGGAAGCAGAGGTCGCCTACCTCGAAGCCCAGGGCGTCAAGCTCGTGCCCCACCGGCCCAATCCCCTGTTCGATACCTGGACGAGCGGTGAGGCACCGAAATCCCAGGGGACGGGACGCCACCAACTGGCAGACTGGGCGAGCCTCGGAGAAGGGAAGCTGCTGCTCACCAACCAGAGGCTCCTGTGGCAAGGCACCCAGGGAGAGCTGAGCTTCTACTGGCAATCGGTGAATGCGGTCTATCTCTTCCTGGCGGACGTGTTGGGAGTCAAGTATCATGCAGCGCAGTACCGGCTCAAGCTTCCCAAGGGGTTGCTGCCGCTGGAATGGCTCCACCACGCGGGCGAGATGGCCAAGAAGGCAGCTGCCATCGACGGCCACCGAGTCACGGTCAGCCATCACTAGGCGGTGCTCCTCGAGGGCTGGAGCATGCATCACACGCACGAACGGCCTCCGAGGCCGTCAAGAAGACAGAAGGGGAGGTATTCATGGAACAGCCCTTCGGTCCGCCGAAACGGCCGCTGAAGGCTCGCCTTCGCTCATCGCTCATCAAGTGCCCGTGGAGCTTGGCCGCGCTTGCCGGTCGTATCTTCTACGGTTTTCACATCGAGGGTAAGGAGAACGTCCCCAATGAGGGACCGTATGTTGTCTGGGTTACCGAGCAGGGCCTGATTGGCATGCTCCTCTCCGGCTACATCGCCCTTTCCCTCCTCGAGGAGCATTTCTCCAAGTCCCCGGTCAAGCCGGTGACCTATATGCAGGAGGAGCTGTGGGCGCTCAAGTACTTCCGGGAAGCGCTTGGCTCCAAGGCACGCGGCACCTACCGCCCGCTCATCCCCCACTCGGCGGGCCGCCTTGCCCTTGGGCTTTTGGATGGGTACCGCGCGCTGACGAACAAGGGGATCGTCGTCCTGAACCCCGAGGGCGAGGCCACGTGGGATGGGATGCCGGTGCCGATCAAGCGCTCGATTGCCTGGTTCGCCCTGCGAACGGCTGCGCCCTTGGTGCCCACACTCCCCAACATGGGCTGCTACGAGATCTGGCCCCGCTGGCAGGCCGGACCCAGCCGGCGCGGCCGCCTCAGCTTGACGGTGGGGAAGCCGCTCAAGCTGGTCGACGAGCCGATGCCCGAGGTGTCCGACGAGGACGTGGACCGGGCGCTGGTCCGCATCCGTGCCGAATACGAACGCATCGTCTATGGCCCGAAGGGCGTCGGCGGATGGGCCGGGCCGGTTCTGCGCAACGGAAAAGAAGTGGCCTGGGAGGCCGAGATACGACCCCCCAAGAAGCCCCTCGCTGCCATCTCACAGCCCGAGAAGGAGGTGCCCGTCCGAAAGCGGGGAGTTGCCCAGCTCCTGTGGCAGTGCCCGGTGTGCCGCACAGATGAATCGCTCCTGCACCTCCGTCCTCGCTTTCGCGGCCAGTCGGTGATCTGCCAGGCCTGTGGGACACGCTGGGAGCTCAAGGCCGTGCCTGGGCACGACTTCCGGCTCAAGGTTACGGATGGAGAGCCGGGTCTTCTTGGGCTGGACATGCCACTCTCTGTGTGGTACCAGCATCTGAAGCGCAACTTCCGGCCCACAACAATCGCGGTTGCCCCAGTCCAGTTGTGGCCAGGAGAGCTGCTTCACCTCGAGCAGTCCAGTGTCGAGTTGGTCCCCTATCGGCCCAACCCCCTGTTCGACGGCTGGAGCGGGCGGCAGCCGCCCAAGGCACAGCCCTCCGGGCATCACAATCTGGCCGACTGGGCGCCTGTCGGCGAGGGGAAGCTACTGCTGACGAGCCACCGTCTTCTCTGGCAGGGTCCGCCCGCGGAGCTCGATTTTGATTGGTCATCGGTAACGGCCGTCTATCTGTGGATGACCAGCACCCTGGGCATCAAGTACGGGAGCGCCTCGTATCGCTTCAACCTGGGAAACGTTAGCGCTCTGAAATGGCTTTTCTATGCCGGTGAGATGGCGCGAAAGCTGGCTGAAACCGACGGCCACAAACTTACCGTTTCGTACTACTAGGGGCTGCTGCAAACGGGTGGCGCCCGCGGCGTTGCGTCCTGGTAGTGACACCTCGCAGAGGGGGGAGAATGGCGGGAGAACGAGTCGCGGTGGTGGGTGGCACGGGGTACCTGGGGTCGCATGTCGTCTTGCAGCTGCTGAAGGCAGGCTATACACCCGTCGTCGTGGCCAGGACACCTGAGAAGGCAGAGAAAGCACTTCCGGGTGTCCAGGTCGAGCTCCGCAAGGGGGATGTGACGGACTTGGCCGGCCTGCACCGGGCGCTCGACGGGTGTACCTACGTCCATTCGGTGGCCGCCCTGCTGACTCAAGTCTACACGGCGGCCACGCCGGTGCAGGAGGACGAGGCCGTCCGCACCAACGTCGAGGGCACCATGAACGTGTTGCGGGCTTCGTATGAGCTCGGAGTACGACGCGTCGTGTTGACCAGTACCTGCTCGGCCCGCTATACGCGGGGAGGAGCGGTGGCCAACGAGGGCTCGCCACCCACAGATATGAAACTGGTCAACGACCCGTACGTGAGGAGCAAGGTGCAGGCGGAAAAGGCCGCGACAGAGTACTCACGCCAGACGGGCCTGAAGGTGGTGCATATCCTGCCGGGAGCGCTGATCGGTCCCGGAGATTGGGGCCCGGGGCCGCTCAACTCGGGCGTCGTCGAGCGGCTCAACGGCTCCACTAACCCAAGCATCGAGGGGGCCTTTCCGGTCACGGACGTGCGGGATGCCGCTTTTGCGCATGTGCGGGCCATGGAAGTGAGCCCCGTCCACGATTCATACTTGGTGGTGGCCGCTTCCATTCCGTCGCGGGAGTGGGCCGATGTGGTCACGAAGAATGCAGGCATCCCGCCGATCCCCCGGTTCCTTTCTCCAAGGATGGCGATGGCCTTTGCCTTCATGGCAGAGATGGTCGCGCGGGCCAGGAAGACGGCCCCTGCGTTCACTCGAAACTCGGTCCGCCACATTGCCCAGAAGCAGAAGTATGACTGCTCCCGGGCGCAGACTGAGCTAGGTGTCTCGTATATACCCGTCGAGACCTCAGTCCGCGAATCGATCTTATGGTGGATCGACCACGGCATGGTGGATCACCCCGAGCGGCTTCACCTGGCAGAGTAGTGGTGGGTCCGGAGCGCCGGGATTGTGTCCTCGGGCCCGCAGGAAAATGGAGAGAGCCTCGGCCCGACAGAAGGGCCGAGGCTCTCTCGCTACCGGGTCGCTCTACTTGGCCTGCGTGGCTGGCTTGAGCTGGACGATGGGTGCCGCCTGCGGGCGTTGTACGGACGTCGCCTGCGGCTTGCGCCCCTCTGGGGCAGAGCCCCGCACAGCAACCAGGAAGTAGAACAGGAACCTTGCGAACCATACTCTGTTAGTCATCTGGGCCTTCCTTTGCAGTGGCCCTTCCCCCGATGGCCGCTGCAGTCAGCGGCGCAATGCCGCGCGTTTTTCTCCATCAACTGAGGCTATTGTACCTGTTTACCCCAGCCCGCGCATCGTCCTTTGGGACACATCGTGCCCTGTACCTGCGGCCATTGTCCTGTTGGACAATTGACCCACTGGTTCCCGTCGTGCTATAATCAACCTGAGTGCAAGGCTGCCATGACAAGACTATACCGAGCGTTCGGCTGGGACGACACCGCCACTGCCACCCTGGCAGCCACCCTCTACGCGTTCATGTCTGTCGCCTTTGCCGTCATGGGCACCCTCGTCGGGCGGGCGCAGGCGGCGGCGATGGGACCTGTACGCCTGTCGCTGTTCGCGACCCTCCTGTTGGTGCACACCGTTCTGCACTGGTTCGCGCTGCGCCTCACTGCGGAAGGGTCAAGGAGCCAGGGCAAGAGGATCGCCTATTGTGTTGGCCAGGCGGCGTTGATCTTCGCCATTACCCTGTTGACCGCCCGGCAGGACCTGATGCTTGGCCTGTATGTGACACTCCTCGCCGAAACTGCCGCGCTCCTGTACCCGGACTGGCGGGCAATGACCCTGTCCTCGACGCTCTTCGTCGGATTGCTTGCCGTGAACACGTTCCTGGTCTGGGGCCTGCCAGCGCTGGTGCGATCGCTGCCCACGACAGGGCTTCTCTTTGGTGGAATCGTGCTCTACGCCCTGGTCTTGGTGCGCGAGGGCTCGTCCCGCCGGGAGGCCCAGACGCTCGTGCGTGAACTAGAAGCCGCCAAGGGCCGGTTGCAGGAATACGCCGATCAGGTGGAAGAACTCACCATTAGCCAGGAACGCCAGCGCATGGCCCGCGAGATGCACGACACGTTGGCACAAGGGTTGGCCGGCGTGATCCTGCAGCTCGAGGCTGCCGACGCCCACTTGGAACACGACCGGCCCGCCGAGGCGCGGGTGATTGTCGAGCTGGCAGCGCAGCGCGCACGGCAGACATTGCACGAATCACGGCGTGCCATCCAGGCGCTGCGCTCGCCCGCCCTGGAGCAAAAAGACCTGGCCGGGGCATTGGCGGCCGTGGCCGCCGACTTTGAGTCTGCCTCGGGCGTCTCCGTCGACCTTGTGGTCGACGGAGATGCGGCGCGGGTCGGGCCGGACGTGGCCCAGGACGTGCTGCGGATTGTCCAGGAAGGCCTGAGCAACGTGAGGCGCCATGCCCAGGCGCGCCACGTCAAGATCGAGCTGGTGCAGAGAGACCACCGCATGCGGCTGGTGCTGCAGGACGACGGCAGGGGATTTGACCTGGAACAGGCCATGCAGCGCCCCGAGTGCTTTGGGCTGCAGGGCATGGCGGAGCGCGCCAGCCGGATCGGAGCTGCCCTGCGCGTCGAGTCCATCCCGCAGCGCGGGACCACGCTGGCGCTCACCTTCGAGGGCACGCCCGGAGCCGGGCCGGACGCTGCCACGCTGGGGCTGCCTGCCGACGGCAGGGTTTCGGCCGTCGGTGAGGAGCCCCTTCGATGACCGAACGCGGCGAGGCTGGCACCTCTTCGCCCGTCCGTGTGGTCATCGCCGATGATCACTGGGTGGTTCGCGAAGGACTCCGGAGCATCCTCGGTGTGGCCGAGGACATCCTGCTCGTGGGCGAGGCAGCCGACGGTGCCGAAGCTGTGCAGCTGGCCGGCACGCTGTCGCCCGATGTCATCCTCATGGACCTCCGCATGCCCGGCGTGGACGGCATCGAGGCCATCCGCCAGATCAAGGCCCTCCATCCGGCCGTCGAGATTGTCATCCTCACGACATACGATGACGACGCGCACATCCTCCAGGGTCTTGGAGCAGGCGCCCGTGGATACCTGCTCAAGGACGCGGGCCGCAACGCACTCTTCGCTGCTGTGCGTGCCGCGGCCAGGGGTGAGTCCCTGCTGCCGTCCACGGTTCTGCAAGCGTTGTTGGCCCACGCAGAGGCAAGCAAACGCGGCGGAGGGCTGGCGCTGTCACAACGCGAGCAGGAAGTGCTTGTCCTGATGGCCGAAGGCGCCGCCAACAAAGAGATCGCAGTCCACCTGCGTATCACCGAGCGGACCGTGAAGGCACACGTTACCAGCGTCCTGAACAAGCTCGGCGTAGACTCGCGCACGGAGGCGGTGGCACTCGCTATCCGCGCGGGCATGGTGCCAGAGAACAAGTAAAGACCACAAAGAGGAGTACTCCGAACTTGACTACTCGTCGCCTGCTTCCGATCCTGCTCGTGTTTTGCATGGTATTGTTGCCTGCCCTCTCCGCATGCAGCCTCCCTTGGCAAAAGGGCGAGGCGACGCCCGCACCTGCAACGGCCCAGCAGGGCGTTTCCACCCCCGATTCGGTGTCGGCCGAGGGGGTAGTGACACCCATCAGGAAAGCCGATCTGAGCTTCCTGGGCTCTGGCCGCATTGCCAAGATCCTGGCCTCGGAAGGCGACCAAGTCGCAGCCGGCCAGCAATTGGCTGTGCTGGAGACCAAGGACCTCGACCAGGCTGTTCTACAGGCCCAGGCCCGCCTCGAATCGGCGCAGGCACAGCTCGCCAAGGCCCGTGCAGGTGCCCGGCCGGAGGAAATCGCGGCTGCGGAGGCAGGGCACGCGGTCGCGGCGGCTGCGGCCAGTGCTGCCTCCGGGGCAGTGGCGATCGCAGCAGGCGAGGTGGCCGCCGCCGAGGCGGACCTGCAGTCGGCCCGGGATGCCATCTCCGTTGCCGAGAGCCAGCTGGCGTCGGCGCGTGCCTCCCATCAGGCGGCGCAGGCGGCCTTCAACAAGCTCCTGGCGCAGCCCACGGCCGTGGACCTGCAGATCGCCGAGAAACAGCTCGAAGCTGCCAAGAACAGCCTCTACGACAAGCAGCTCATGACCAAGGTCGGCCAGGCCTATGCCGGAGAGGCAGAACAATACGAGGTCGAGGTCGAGATCGCCGAGCTGAACCTCCAGAGGGTGAAGGCGGGCGCTCGCAAGGAAGACGTCGCCGAGGCGAGAGCGCTGGCAGCGCAGGCCCTGGCCCATGTCCAGGTTGGCGAGGCGCTGGTGGCCAAGGCCCAGGCGCAGGCAACCCAGGCGGAGGCAGGGGTCCGGGCCGCCCAGGGTGGGCTCACGCAGGCCCAGGCCCAGGCGAGCAAGTCCGACGCCCAGCAGGAGCAGGCGCAGGCCCAGCTCGATCTGGCAAGGGCCGGCAGCCGCGCTGAGCAAGTCGCCGTCCTAGAGGCACAGGCAGCGCTGGGAGAGTCGTCGTTGGCTGAGGCGCAGAACGCTCTCGAAAACGCCCAGCTCCTGGCGCCCTTTGACGGCACCGTGGGAGCTATCCTGGTCGACGAAGGTGACCTCGTCGGGCCGCAGGTCGTCGCACTTCAGCTCGGCGACCTGAGCCGGCTCCAGGTGGAAACCCAGAACTTGAGCGAAGTGGACGTGAACCGAGTCCAGGTCGGCCAGAAGGCGACGGTCACCGTCGATGCGCTGGAGGGCAAGGAGGTACCGGCAACCGTCACCGAAGTCTCACCCGTTGCCACCGAGGAGCGGGGCGATACCGTGTACAGGGTGACCCTGAGCCTCGATTCCGGGATCGAGGCCGGCCTCCGCTGGGGCATGAGCACCTTGGCCGAGATAGAAACGGGGCGCGGCTCCTCGACGGAGGGCGGGCAGGCTGGAGCCAGCCTGTTCGGGGATGCTGTGGTCTCGGCGCAGGCGGTCATTGTCCCCGGCAAGAGCGCCGATCTCAGCTTCAAGACACTCGGCCGGGTGCAAGAGATCCTCGTCGCGGAGGGGGACACGGTCACGGCCGGGCAGGACCTGGTCAGGCTGGAAGCACCGGACCTGGAGCAGTCCGTTCTCCAGGCTGAGGCTGGGCTTGCGCAGGCGGAAGCCAACCTGGCGATGACGGAGGCAGGTGCCCGTCCGGAGGAGGTCGCGTCGGCTGAGGCCGCAGTGACGATCGCGGAGGCGAGTGTGCGCGCGGCCGAGGGGGCCGTCGTTGTCGCCGAAGCGCAGCTGGACGTCGCGCAGGCCGAGGTATTGGCTGCCCAGGCCGACACTCAGATGGCCGACGGCCAGCTCGCCGTGATGCAGGGCGCGTCGAGCGCGGCCAAGGCCAGGCTGGACAAGGCCAAGAACGGCGCAACCCCACTCGAGCTCGCGATCGCCCAGAAACGGGTGGAGCTGGCGGCTGCGCAGCTGCACATCGTCGAGATGCTCAAAGACATGGCCCGTGCCTTCCTCGAAGGCAAGGTGGCAGCCCTCCAGAACATGGTGGACATTGCCTCGCTCGAGCTGCAGGGCCTGACGGCAGGGACCGGGGCTGAGGACCTCGCCGCGGCCCAGGCTGCGCTGACGCAGGCTTCCTCAGACGTCGAGACCGCCCAGGCGCAGGTCTCGCAGGCGCAGTCGCGCGAGCTGGTGGCGCAGGCCGGTGTGCAGACTGCCGAGGCCCAGCTGAAACAGGCCAAGGCCCAGGTCGAGATGGCCCAAGCCCAGGTCCAGCAGGCCCAGGCCGAGCTGGACAGCCTGGAGGCAGGAAGCCGCCAGGAGGACCTTGCCGCTGCCCGGGCGGCCGTTGCGGAAGCGAGCTCGTTCCTGGCATCTGCCAGAAACGCCCTGTCGGACGCGACTTTGAAGGCCCTGTTCGATGGGACGGTGGGCGCCATCCTGGTAGAGGAGGGTGAGGTCGCACAGCCTGCGGCCGTGGTCATTCGGCTGGGCGACCTCAGCCGGCTCCGGGCAGAGACCGAGGACCTCTCTGAAGTGGACGTCAGCCGGATCAAGGTCGGACAGCGGGCAGCCGTGACGGTGGACGCCCTTGGCGGCCAGGTTCTCTCCGGCACGGTGTATCGCGTGGCCCAGGTCGCCACGGAGCGGCGAGGGGACACGGTCTACAAGGTCAGCATTGAGCTAGAACCGTCACCAGATTCCGGCTTGCGCTGGGGCATGAGCGCATTCGCCGAGATCGACACGGGCACCGAGCCCGAGGCCCTGGCCGACCCGGCAGCCGAGGTGGCGCAGGCCGAGTTCCCCGCCGACGCGACGGCTGCACCCGTCGCCGCAACCGCCGAGCCCACGGCCGCCGCGACCTCCACAGACGCGCCCACCCGGCCGCCCACAGCGACTCCCACTAGACTACCCACAGCCACCCCCACACCCGTCGCTTCGGACACGCCGGAGCCGACAGGGACAGACTCGCCGCCGGCAACGCCGACCAGAACCCCGACCGCCCCGCCCACGAGCACGCCCACCTCATCGCCCACGGGCACCTCGGCGCCCAAGCCAACGCGGCGTCCGGCCTCTACCGCCACGCCCGCTCCCTACCTACCTGCGCCTGGGCTCATCTCCCCGCCAGACAATGCCCTCGTGTACCGGGACGACCCGGTGCTTCTCCAGTGGCACCCGGTTCCGGGCAAGCCGGCGGATGCCTTCTACGCTATCACGGTCTCCTACCTGCATGAGGGCTCGACATGGCACGACGACATACCCTGGACCCGGGAGACGAGTTGGCGCCTGAGCGACCACGCCTACTTGCCGGACCTCACCGATGACGGTTTGCTTCGCTGGTCGGTGCAGGTCATGCGGCAGACGGGCCAAGATCCACAGGGCCGGCCAACCGGCATCCCATTGAGCCCCGGCAGCTTCTCCTCGAGGCTCTTCTGGCTGCGGTCGAACCGGGGAGGGAACTGAGCGACTGCCTGGGATGGGGCAGCGCAGGACGGCGGTCGGCCGGTGCCGTGTCACGCACCGCCGGCGGAAGCATTGCCTCGACCGTGAGGACGAGTGAGCCAGGGCACCACCTGCGCATTATGGGCCGGTGCCCCTCGCGCTCTTGAACCGCAGAGAGAGGCCAGGGCCCATCGTCCCCCCCTTGTCCCGGCCCGCGTGGGCTGTTACTTGGTCACCATCGGCAGATAGATCGCCTCGCCGCCCGCGGCGGCGGCCGTCGCCTGCACCGGCCCGTGCAGCGTGCCCCGGCCGTACAGGTCCACGTCCTCCAGCCAGTAGTAGTAGGCCTGCCCTGGCACCAGCCCGTTCTCGTCCTGCCACTCGTACTCCGCTCCGAAGGGCGAGCCGGGCGGCACCTCGGTCGGGATCAGCTCGGCGTTCAGGCGGGTCATCGGGCCCGCCTCCGACACGGCGCGGTAAAGGTTAAACCCCAGGTTGTCGATCTCCTGGCTCGTTTCCCAGGTGACCAGGATGGCCGTGCCGTGCGGGGCGGCGGCGAAGGAGACGAGGTAAACGCTGGTCGGCCCGAGCCCGTTGTACCAGTAGCCGGCCGAAAGCGCGACGGTGTCGCCGGAGGAGGGGCCGGCGACCGGCTGGCCGATGGTGTCGTTGAGCGTCACCTCGCCGCCGGAGGAAGGGCCCCCGCCGCCGGCGGTCACCCACCAGTCGACGGTCTCTCCCCCCTGGGCCAGCGTGACGGCGGCGGCCAGTGCCAGCATTCCCAGGACGACGATCATGGGCAGGACGATTCGCTTGTTCATGCTCACGCCTCCCTACGGAATCGCCGTTTCCACGGTGCGCACCACGGCCACCCAGTGGATCGTGCGGGTGGCTGCGCCCTTGCAGAGAATGTCCAGCGCGAAGTTGGTTGTGTCCGCGCTGATGTTGACCTCCCAGAGATCTTCGTCTTCCTTGGCCAGGGCCTGGATTACGCCCAGCATGTAGATCTGCCCGTTGGAAAGGCGCTTGATGCCGCCTATGTACTGGTAGGATGCCGCAGCACCGTTGTTTGCCATGGCGGTGATCAGGATGTCAAAGGTCATGCTGCGGCCGGGCGCCAGCGTGAGCTTGGCCGCCGAGCCGTCAAGGAAGAGGGACACAGTCGCAGGGTCGGTCGTGGTGTTGCGCAGGACGTAGGTCGACGCCTGGGCGTCGCCGGGGGCACTGAAGGCGCCGGAGGCATAGGCCATCTCTCCGTAGTGGGTGGCCGTTGCCGCCCGGCCACCCGGCACCGTGCCATAACTGGCGGTCACCGAGTTGGCCGCGCCGCTCGCCCCACCGCCGCCGATCGTCGCCCCGTAGGCGCCGCTCACCGCGTTGCCGCTGTAGCCGCCGACCAAGTTGGGGCTGGTGGCGTTCGGCTCCAGCCGCAGGGCGCGGATGGCATTGACTTCCAGCTCCAGCGCATTGTTGTCGTTGGTGCCCAGCCTGCCCACCGCCCCAAAGCTGTTGCCGTTCTGCATCCAGTAGGCCGTGTCGTGGTTGTGCGTCGTTGGCGAGAAGTAGGAGGAATGCTGCCCGTCCAGCAGGTCGGCGTCGAGGGTTGAGCTGGTGCCGTCGTCGTCCAGGATCTCGGCGAGGGTCGCCCCGTCCTGGAGCATGGCCGAGCTCACGCTGCTCGCCTGCCCCTCGTTGACGTAAGTTGCGTCGTGGTTGTGCGTCGTCGGCGAGAAGTAGGAGGAATGCTGCCCGTCCAGCAGGTCGGCGTCGAGGGTTGAGCTGGTGCCGTCGTCATCCAGGATCTCGGCGAGGGTCGCGCCGTCCTGGAGCATCGTCGAGCTCACGCTGCTCGCCTGCCCCTCGTTGACATACACCGAATCGTGGTTGTGCGTCGTTGGCGAGAAGTAGGAGGAATGCTGGCCGTCCAGCAGGTCGGCATCGAGGGTCGAGGCCGCGCCGTCGTTGCCCGAGGTCCACACCGTGCCGCCGGTGCCAAAGGTGTAGGTCTGGTTGGCGCCCAGGTCACCCACGTCAAAGGCGCCGTAGTAGGCCCCACCGGCGGACTCGAGAATTCGCAGCTCGCTGGATGCATTGTCGAGGACTAGGTCGAAGGCGCCCGTCTGGCTCCAGTCGGCCGTGAAGGGGCCGAGGTTGAGGGCGTCGGCGGCTGCTTGGATGCCGTTGCCGCCCCCCACGGCGAGCGCGGCGGTGAACCCGTCGCCCAGTGCATCGGCGCTGACGCCGCCCGTCAGGCCGTTCCCCGCAGTTATCGTGGCAGCCTGGTTGCCCTGCACCGCCGTGTTGGCCGCCGTGCCATAGACGACCGCAAAGGTGGCGGCCGCGCCGCCGTTGTAGGTCCCGCCGGAGAGCCCGTTCCCGGCCGTCAGGGTCGCGTGCGTGTGAGTCGTGGGGGAAAAGTATGCGCCGTGCTGGCCGTCCAGCTGGTCGGCGTTGAGGTTGGTGATCAGGGTGTTGCTGTCCACGGAGAAGGGGGCCGACGTTCCCGACGTTCCCCCGTTGAAGGCGGGGATGCCCGTTACCGCCTCGTTCTGGCCCAGGGCAAAGTACTGCGTGTGGTCATCGTCGCCCAGGCCGGTCAGCGCGCCGTGGTCGGTGGCGCCGGCATCCGTGCCACAGGTCCAGGCGGTGCCGTTCCATTCCAGCACCTGGCCGCTGGCGCAGCCGTTCGGGCCGATGTCGGCGAATGCCAGCGTGCCGTTGAGGATCATGGAGGAGGTGACGCTGTCGGCCTGGTCCTCGTTGACATAGGCCCCGTCGTGGTTGTGGCTGGAGAGGGAAAAGGCGCTCGCATGGCTGCCGTCCAGCAGGTCGGCGTCGAGGGTCGAGCCGGCGCCGTCGTTGCCGGCGTGCCAGACGGGGCTGCCGAAGACGCTCAGGGCCGAGGCGGACACCGGTCCGCCGAAGAGCGCCCCCTGCCCCACGCTCAGGGAACCAAGGACGTCCAGGTCATGGCCTACGACGGCGCTCTCGCCCACGTCCAGGCCACCCGTGTGCAGGCTGCCGATGCTGGCTGTGGGTGCCTCCAGGTAGCTCAGCTCAAACAGGGACAGCACCGCGTCATACTGGACCACGTAGGCATAGCGGCCGGCGACGACGACCGACATGGGTCCGTCGCTGGTAGCGGCCCAACCTTTGGCGACGATGGCGCCCGGATTCGTGACGTCAAAGACGGCGAGGCGCTTCGTGTGGTCGCACGCGACGTAGGCGTAGGTGCTCCCCGGTCCGCCAGCCACCGCCACCGAGCGCGGGGTGTCCACGTTCACCGTCGTGGCGCCGGCTGGCGTGATGCTGCTCGGGTTCGAGACGTCAAAGACGGCGAAGGTGTTGTTGAAGAAGGACGCGACGTAGGCGTAGCGCCCGGCGACGGCCACGGAGAACGGACCATCGAGGTTGGCGGTGGTGGTGCCTTTGGCCACGATGATGCTCGGATCCGAGACGTCAAAGACGGCCAGCGTGTCGTTGTTCTCCGACGTGACATAGGCGTAGCGCCCCACGACGGACACCGAGTTGGGGTAGCTCAGACCGGCGTTCGTGGTCCCCTTGGCCACGATGTTGTCCGGATCCGAGGCGTCAAAGATGGCCAGCCCGGCATCCGAGACCACGTAGGCGTACCGGCCGGCGACGGTCAGCCCGTCGGGATAGGACAAGTTGGTGCTGATATAGCCCTTGGGCGCGATGTTCTGAGGGTCGGACACGTCATAGATGACCAGGCGACTGTTATTGTGCGAGGCGACATAGGCGTAGCGCCCGGCGACGGCCACTGACCAGGGACCGCTCAGGTTCGTGGTGGTGGAGCCCAGCGCCAGGACATTGTCCGGGTCCGATGTGTCATAGATCGCCAGGAGGTCTGAGCCGGCCGAGACCACGTAGGCATAGTGCCCGGCCACGGCCACATCCTTGTAGCCGGTCCCGGCGACTGCGGCTGTGTCGCGGGCTAAGGGGTTGTCGTCATTTAGCACCCGCGCGTTGCCGGACACCGTCAGCCGCTCGGTGGGCGACGCGGTGCCGACGCCCAGCCGCCCCGCCGCGTCCACCCGCAGCCGCTCGGCGTTGTTGGTGCGCAGGACCAGCGGCTGCGCGTCGGTGGTGCCGAGGAACTCTGCCGCCGGGTCGGTGCCGGCGTTCCCCGCCAGCACCCAGGCGCTGTCGGCGACCACCTGGCTCGCGTGCAGCCCATCCAGCGTGTCGGCATCGCTGGCGGTGGCGGCTTGCTGCGCCTGCAGCGCGTAGGGCGCCGCGGCGATGCGGCGGTCGGGGCTGAGCAGGGTGAAGCCAGAGCCGCTCGAGAACCAGACCCGCAGGGCGCGGTCGGTCCCCGAGAAGTCGCTCGCTTCCAGCGCGTGCGTCATCCCCCCCAGCGTCGTGTCGCCCAGCAGCACGTTAAAGAGCCCGTTGCTCACCGGGAGCGCGACGGAAGCGGTGGGCTCGAGTTCGAGCCCGCCTGATGTGCCGTCGTTCGACCAGTAGCTGGTGTCGCCCGCCAGGTTGACGACGGCGAACTTGAAGGAACCGGAGCCCGTGTAGGGGGTGCTGTCCACCAGAACCTGCCCCTGGTAGCTGACCAACATCGGAGCCCCGCCCTCGGTCTCCCTCTCCCCCGGGGAGAGGGCTGGGGTGAGGGTCGGCCCCTCCTGCGCTGCGGCCATCCCCAGGCTCCCCAGCAGCGAAAGCAGTACTGCCATGACCACCAGCCGGATTCCCGTTCTCTTCCCCATCTCCCCCTCCCTAAAGTCCCAAATACGCGCGACAAAAAAAGCCGGGCAGGGGTATTGCCCCCGCCCGGTCACTTTTCCAGAAGCAGGACTGCTTGCACGCTCCAGCCGGCGACTTCACTGCCGTACGGCCGTACGTGAGTGCTGCCTGACCACGACCTGATTGCGGTGCAGGCACCGCGTCGCTGGCTGCTGCCATGCAGGCCACCTGAATAATACCATATCACGTCTGGCCGTTCCCGTCAATGGGCGCGTGGCGCATCAGCGCACGCAGATGGGCGACGACTGCTACTGGCATTTCGGGCACTTGGATAGTACATGCAGAATCCTGGCATACTGGCACAGGTAGGGAACGCAATACATGCCCAGACCCTAAGGACCTCGCAGGTCCTTAGGGTCTCTTCCTGGCGCCTGATTTGGCCTCGGCACTTCCCAACAATACCCTTGACAACCGGGACGCTAGCTGCTATAATCCCGGCGCATTCGTTTTCATATCGCTCGAAGGAGAGGGACCGCATGAGTGACGACATCTCGGAGCCCGTCGAGATCGAGGTTCCCGACGATCTCAAAGGCAATGTCTTCCTCACCCGTCTCAGCCAGGTCTACGGCTGGGGACGCAAGTACTCGCTCTGGCCCATGTTCTTCGGCGTCGCCTGCTGCGCGATCGAGTTCATGGCCGCCGGCGCCTCCCGCTACGACATGGGACGCTTTGGCATGGACCTGGCCCGCGCGAGCCCCCGCCAAGCCGACCTGATCGTCATCTCGGGCACCGTCACCAAGAAGATGATCACCAAGATCGTCGCCCTCTACAACCAGATGGCCGAGCCAAAGTACGTCATCTCCATGGGGGCCTGCGCCAGCGGCGGGGGACCCTTCAAGGAGGGCTACAACGTCGTCTCCGGCGTGGACACCTTCCTGCCGGTCGACCTCTATATCCCCGGCTGCCCGCCCACGCCCGAAGCGACACTCAACGCCTACATCCTGCTCCACAAGAGAATCCAGGGCGAGCGCATCGACCAGGTCCGCTGGTACCGCAAGGATCCCGTCCCGGAGGTGCCGGTGCCCATGATCGGCGGTCCCGACCTCGTCGATGTCCGGCGCATTGCCGAAGTCGCCGCCGCCGCACGTGGGACATCGGACGAGGAACCGTCCTAGACTCGCATAGGGCCGGCAGGTCTCCAGGACCTGTCAGCTCTTGTGCTGCTACCCTGAGGGAGAATAGCATGGCACTTGATCTGGACCAGATCCAGGCACAACTGAACGAAGCGGTCCCCGGTGCCGTCGTCGACCGCGACGGCGACTGGCTCGTCGTCGACCCCGACCATCTCCTGGACGCCATGGGGCATCTGCAGTCTGCCGGCTTTGACTGGCTGACCAACCTGACCGCCACCGATTACCCCGATCGTCTCGAGGTCGTCTACAACCTGTACGCCACCGGCGGCAGCCTGGCCGGACCCGGCCTCTCGCTCAAGGTGCGCCTGCCAGACCGGGCCGACCCGCACGTCGCGAGCCTGGTACCCATCTTCAAGGGAGCCGACTTCCAAGAGCTGGAAGCCTACGACATGTTCGGCGTTCGCTTCGACGGCCACCCGAACCTGCGGCGCATTCTCCTTTGGGAGGGGTTCGACGGCTACCCGCTGCGCAAGGACTACCACGAGGCCTACTACACCGAGGAGCACAAGCCCTACTCCAGCCGTTGGCCGGCCGCGGGCGACGTCAAGCCCCGCACCGCCGAGCAGCGCGTCCGTTGGCGGGCCAACCTGCGGTATCCCGAAGGGTTTGACCCTTCCCCGGACAAGTGGCAGCCCATCCCCGAGCTGGAGGTGCTGCCCGGCGCCAAGATCGACGTGGGCGGCATCGGCACCGACCAGCTCTACATCAACATCGGCCCGCAGCACCCCTCCACCCACGGGGTCTTTCGCATGCTGGTCGGCCTCCAGGGCGAGACGGTGACTTCGGTCACGCCGATGCTTGGCCAGCTCCACCGCTGCCACGAAAAGATCGCCGAGCGCAACCTGTGGACCGGCAACATGCCCTACACCGACCGCCTCGACTACCTCTGCCCGATGTACAACAACTTTGCCTACGCCACGGCGGTGGAAAAGATGATGGGGGTCGAGGTGCCGGAGCGCGCCGAGTACATCCGCGTCATCATGGGCGAGCTGACCCGCGTCGTCAACCACCTGCTCTGGAGCGGTTTCCTCTTCAATGACCTGGGCGCCATGCTTACGCCTTTCGTCTACGCCTTCAACGAACGCGAGCGCGTCCTCGACCTCTTCGAGGCGGCTTCCGGCTCCCGCATGATGGTGAACTACTTCCGCTTCGGCGGCGTCGTGCGTGACGTGACCCCCGAGTGGCTCACGTGGTGCAGCCAGGAGGTGGACCGGCTGGACCGCAAGCTGGACGAGTTCAACACGCTCCTGACCGACAACGAGATCTTTATCGCCCGCGCACGCGGTGTCGGCGCCATGACCTGGCAGGAGATGGCGAACTATTCCATCACCGGCCCCAACATCCGTGCCGCCGGCCTGCGCTACGACATCCGCAAGGTCGAGCCCTACTCGATCTACGACTCGTTCGATTTCAACGTGCCCACCTACCAGACGGGCGACGTGTACGACCGCTACCTGGTGCGCCGGGACGAGATGCACGAGTCGATCAAGATCCTGCGCCAGGCGCTCAGCCGCATCCCTGTGCGCGGCGAGACCCGCTCCGGAAAGAAGGCGTGGAACCCCAAGGTGCCGGCCGGCGAGTGGTACAGCCGCGTCGAGCATCCCAAGGGCGAGCTGGGCTTTTACCTTGTCAGCGACGGCGGCACCAACGCCTACCGCTACCACGTGCGCAGCCCGAGCTACATCAACCTGGGCGCGCTGGAGCGCATGTCAGTCGGGCACCTGCTGGCCGACGCCATCGTCATCCTCGGCACGATCGACATCACGCTTGGGGAGGTAGACCGCTAATGTTCGGACTGGGACTCTTGAAGGGCCTCTACGTCACCATGCGGCACTTTGTCGAGTCGTTTGTCTACGACCGCAAGCCATGGGAGCCGCGCATCAGCCCCGAGTGGACCGCCCGCCGCCAGTCCGTCGACGGCAAGGGGATGTTCACCGTCCAGTACCCGGAAGAAAGGCTGAAGCGGCGGGAGAACTTTCGCTTCATTCCCATGCTGGTCTACGACGAAAAGCCGGAGGAGCCGCGCTGCACGGCCTGCGGCATTTGCGCCCGTGTTTGCCCGCCGCAGTGCATCTGGATACAGCGCGGGACGGACGACAAGGGCCGCCCACGCGCGCGGCCGGCGGCCTTCTTCATCGACGCGACCATCTGCATGAACTGCGGCTCGTGCGCCGAGTACTGTCCCTTCGACGCCATCAAGATGAACCAGGTGCACGAGATCGCCACCACCGACCGGGACCGGGACCTGTTCCTCGACATCCACAAGCTGCTTGTCCCTGCCAGCTACTATGCCTCGCTCCACCCGACCGACGCTGCCGCCGAGGCGGAAGTGCGCCGGGCGAAGGAGGCGGCCAAGGCCGCGCCGGCAGGATAGGGGGCCGTTATCTCGACAGCGCTCGATAGTCGCGTCGACCTCCACACGCATACCACGGCATCGGATGGCGGCATTTCGCCGCGGGAGCTGGTGTCGTTGGCAATCGACGTCGGGCTCGATGTCGTGGCGATCACCGACCACGATACCACCGAGGCCGTGCCGCCTGCCATGGAATCGGCGCAGCACACCCGCCTGACGATCGTCCCTGGCGTCGAGATATCGACCATCAGCGGCCAGGAAGAGATCCACATCCTGGGCTACTTCGTCGACCTCGACAACAAGGAGCTGCAGGGGCTGTTGGCGCGCACTCGAGACGCGCGGCGTGAGCGCGCCGAGAAGATGCTCAAGCGGCTGTCGAGCCTCGGCTTCCCGATCGAGTGGGACCACCTGATGCAGGTATCGGGCAGCAGCCACTCGATCGGCCGCCCGCACGTGGCCGTGACCATGCTTGAGGCCGGCTATGTCGCGAGCTACGACGAGGCGTTCGACCTCTGGATCGGGCGCGGCAAGCCGGCGTACGTGGAGCGGCTGCGCATCCCGCCCGAGGAGGCCGTCCAGCTCGTGCGCTGGAGCCGGGGACTGCCCGTCCTGGCCCACCCCTACTTCTTCAGCCACGACGGCGAGTACCGCGCCGGCCTGGACCTGGGGCGCTGGCTGCCCCGCCTGCGCAAGGCCGGGCTGGCCGGAATCGAGATCTATTACCCGAACTACCCGCGCAGCGCCAGCAGCCGGCTCCTGGACCTCGCGCTCAAGCACGGGCTCCTCATCACCGGCGGAAGCGATTGCCATGGCGGGGTGGCCGGCAGCCGCCTGGGGAGCATCACCGTGCCGTGGGCTGCCTGGGAAGGGCTCGTGCACCGCCACGAGCAGATAGTGAAGAAGAGTGCAGTATGACGATCAACCAGAGAACGGACTTGCTCTTCCCGCCCAAGCTCATCCCGGCCCTCCGCAACCTGCGGGGTGAGGTGTGGCGCGACTTTGTCGACACGATTGTCCACCTGCCCGAAACCCATCCCGACAAGCTCGCCTTCTGCCTGCTGATGATCCGCCTCGATGCCTGCCTGAGCTGCCTCTCGGGCAGCTACCGCTTCATGCGGGGCTGCGAGCTGTGCGCCACGCAGAACATTGCGCGCTACCAGGGCACCGACGAGGAGCTGATTGCCCAGTATGAGCGTGCCAGGCATGACCTGGCCCGCTACCAGGCCGGCGAGACCGACCTGGAGCTGGCGGTCGAGGCGCCTGAGCCGGACGTATGGGAATGAGCAGGCGGATCGGCATCATCGGCGGCGGCTACGCCGGCCTCACCGCAGCCTACGAGCTGCAGAAGCTGGGCTATGCCGTCACCGTCATGGAAAAGTACGGCCAGTGGGGCGGCCAGGCGGCCACCCTGCCGCTCTTGGGCAGCCGCATCGAGTTCTTTTACCACCACCTCTTTGGCAGCGACGGCCACATTCTGGGCCTCATGGAGGAGCTCGGCATCGGCGACCGGCTGCGCTGGATCGAGTCCAAGGTGGGCTGGTACCACGACGGCCGCATCTACGACCTGGTGACGCCGCTCGATCTCATCCGCTTTCGCCCTGTCAACCTCTTCAACCGCGTCCGGCTGGGGCTCATGTACCTCCTGCTGCCGCGCATCAAGGACTACCGGCGCCTGGAGTCGGTCACGGCGCAGGAATGGATCCTGCGCTACATGGGCCGGCAGATCTATGAGCGCTTCTGGGGGCCGCTGCTGCGCGGCAAGTTTGGCGATCTGGCGGACCAGGTCTCCATGACCTGGCTGTGGGGCAAGATCAAGGTGCGCGGCACCTCCCGGCGCGGCGCCTCCGCCAAGGAGACGCTCGCCTACCCGGACGGGAGCTTTGAGATTATCACCCAGGCACTCCTGGACCGGCTGCGGGCCGGCGGCGCTGACCTGCGGCTGAACAGCGAGGTCACCGGCCTGATCACAGACCCTGGCGACCCGGGCCGCGTGACGGGCGCCGTCACTGCCAAAGAGACCCTTCCTCTCGACGCCGTCATCGCCACCGTCCCCGGCTACAACCTGCTGGAGATTGCGCCCCCTTCTCTGCCGGAAGCGTATGCCGACCGGCTGCGCGCCATCCGCTACCAGGCCGCGCTCGTCCTGCTGCTGGCGAGCGGGCAGAGCCTGAGCCATATCTATTGGATGAACGTCGCCGACCGGTCAATGCCCTTCGTCGCCGTCATCGAGCACACCAACTATGTGCCGCCTTCCGAGTACCAGGGACGGCACCTCCTCTACGTCTCCAACTATCTCGAGCGGGACGATCCGCGCTTCCGCATGGGCGCGGAGGAGCTCTTTGACCTCTACGTCCCGCACCTGAAGCGCATCAACCCTGCCTTTGACCCATCCTGGATCGAGAAAAAGATCGTCCTGCGCGCCGAGTCGGGCCAGCCCGTCGTGACCTGCAACTACTCCCAGCGCATCCCGCCCCACCGCACCGGGCTCGCCGGCCTCTACCTGGCCAACACGCTCCAGATCTACCCGGAGGACCGCGGCACCAACTACTCGGTCCGCCTCGGCCAGGACATCAGCCGCATCGTGCACGAGGACCTTACCAGTCCGTAGGGGAGGGTGGGGGGTCGTTCTCCCTCTCCCTCTGGGAGAGGGCTGGGGTGAGGGTGACTCCATGCAGCCATATCGCGACAATCTGTGGAACCTGCCGGAGTGGATGTACCCCATCCACTGGGCGCTGGTCATCCTGTGCGGCGCCATCGTCGTCTACGGCCTCTGGCGGCGCGCCCGCCTCTGGAACATGGGCCGGCCAGCCCGCCGCACGGACCACGCCGGCCGGCGCCTCGGCGGCCTCCTCCTCTATGCCCTCGGCCAGCGCCGCGTGCTCGCCCAGGCCTACCCCGGCCTCATGCACGGGCTCATCTTCTATGGATTCTTCGCCTTCTTTATCGGCACCTCGCTGGTGGGCATCGAGCTGGACGCCGGCTTCAAGATCCTGAAGGGCGGCTTCTACCTCGGGTTCGAGCTCGTCCTCAACGCCTTTGCGCTGCTCTTTCTGCTTGGGTTGGCGCTGGCCGCCCTACGGCGCTACCTCCTGCGCCCGGAGCGGCTCAACATCCGGCGCGACGACGCACTTGTCCTGGCACTCCTCGCCTTCATTGCGCTCTCGGGGCTGACGCTGGAGGTCCTGCGCCTGCGCGGCCAGCAGCCTGCCTGGGCGGCCTGGTCGTGGCTGGGCAGCGCACTGGCGCGGCTCTTCGGCCCTGCGCCCTCCGAGCCCACTTCGCTCTACCCCGTCGCATGGTGGGTCCACCAGCTCGCCGTCTTTGGCCTGATCGCCTCGCTGCCCTTTACCAAGCTGCGCCACGTCGTCACCGCGCCGCTCAACATCTTCTTCCGCCGGCTGGACCCGCCGGGCGCGATACCCAAGATCGAGAACATCGAGGAGGCCGAGGGCCCCCTGGGAGCCGGCTCGATCGAGCGCCTCACCTGGAAACAGCTCCTGGACACCGACGCCTGCACCGAGTGCGGCCGCTGCCAGGACGCCTGCCCCGCCCACGCGGCGGGTCAGCCCCTTTCGCCCAAGAGCCTGGTCCTCGACCTGCGCGCGCGTCTCTCCGAGTACCCGGGCAGGATGTGGCGATGGCAGGAGCGCATCGTCCAGGCGCTGCCACTCCTGCGCAGGCTCGCCCTCGGCTCCGGCACGCCCGCGGCGAAGAGCCTCGCCGGCGATGTCATCCGCGACGAGACCCTCTGGTCGTGCACCACCTGCCGCGCCTGCGAGCAGGAGTGCCCGGTGTTCATCGAGCAGGTGAGCGACATCGTCGAGATGCGGCGCCACCTGGCGATGGAAGAGGGGCGGCTGCCCGACTCGCTCGCCGGGGCGCTGCGCAGCGCCGAGCGGCAGGGCAACCCGTGGGGCCAGGCGCGCCACCAGCGCGCAGCGTGGGCCGCCGGACTGGACGTGCCGGTGATGGCGAACGTGGGCAAGGCGGACGTCCTCTTATGGGTGGGCTGCGCCGGCAGCTACGACCCGCGCAACCAGAAAGTGAGCATCGCCCTGGTCCGCATCCTGCGCGCCGCGGGCATCGACTTTGCCATCCTGGGCGAGGAAGAGTCGTGCAACGCCGAGTGGGCGCGCCGTGCCGGAGAGGAGTACCTGTTCCAGCAGCAGGCGCAGCAGAACGTCGAGACGCTGCGGCAGTACCAGTTCAGGCGGATCGTGACGGCCTGTCCGCACTGCTTCAACACCCTGAAGAACGAGTATCCGCACTTCGGCGGGCAATGGGAGGTGCTCCACCACAGCCAGCTCATCGGGGAGCTGCTGGAGGCGGGCCGGCTTCGGCTCAAGGAGGGCTCTGCCGGCGCGGCGACCTACCATGACTCCTGCTACCTGGGCCGCTACAACGGCATCTACGACGCACCGCGCCGGGTGCTCTCCGCGGTGCCCGGGCTGCAGTTGGCGGAGCTGCCGAGGTCGCGCGCGCGCGGCTTCTGCTGCGGCGGTGGGGGCGGATCGATGTGGATGGAGCATGAGGCCGGCAAACGCGTGAACGAGGTGCGCATGGACGAGGTGGCGCGGCTGAGCCCGGCGCTGCTGGCGGCCGCCTGCCCCTTCTGCCTCATCATGCTCGGGGAGTCGCTCGCAGCGCGGCCGGAAGCCGGGACGGTGCGGCTGCAGGACATCGCAGAGGTGGTGGCGGCAGCGCTGTAGCAGCAGCCCCCCTCTCTCTGGCGGATGAGGGCAGGGAAGGCGGTCGTGGGGAGCGCCACCGGGAGCCAAGATCGCCGGCCCCGGATTGACACACGCTCGGACCGGCGGTACAATCCGCCGCATCGCATCCTGCACTCACGCGTGTCGGACAGAGGAGGAGCACGATGAAGTGGGCAACTGTCTTCGAGCAGGTCGCCGCCAGACCCGATTCCCTCGCCGAGATCGCACGCCTCAACGGCATCACCCCGGAGGAGATCCTCGCCCAGGTTGAGCGCCAGACCACCTGCGCAGGCGCCAACTACGATGCCGCTCGCCGCGCCAAAGAAGCCCTCTCCCGCCGCCGGCCCGAGAGCGAAGCCCAATCCGAGCAGCGCAAAAAGCTGGAGGAGGAGCTCCGCAAGAAGCTCGAAGACGAGGCCAAGAAAAAGGTCAAGGAGGAAGCCAAGAAGGCCTGGGAAGAGCAGCAGGAGCGTGCGCGCCAGCAGCAGGAGCAGGCCCAGCAGCAGGAGCGCACCCGCCAGCTGCACGAGCAGGCCCAGCGCCAGCAGCAGGAGGCCGCCCGGCAGCAGGCAGCCCAGCGCCAACAGGAGGTGATCCGCCAGCAGGAAGCGCAGCGCCAGCAGGAGGCCCAGCGCCAGCAGCGGACACAGCAAAAGGCCGAGGCACGCCGCGGCTGCTCACGGTACCTGAGGCGACTCCTGGTCGGAGCCGCGGTGAGCTTGGCGTTTCTCGTCCTGGCTTACCTTGCCAAAGAGGGCCTACCCACTTTCAACCCGGACACCGGCGGAGGCCCTCAGCCAGGCGTCACGCCCACTTGCCCACCCCAGGTCCCGGAGCGCCGCAAGTGCCCCTGGTCGCCCGACGGCTACACCGTCGAGCCCTGCCCGCCCGGCTTCTGCTTCGACGCCGGGCCCCAGGGCTCGCTCGCCTGCAAGCAGGAGAACGCCGTGGAGAACTCGCACCAGAACGACCTCTCCACCCTGGTCTGCAACGATGGCTACTACCCGGAGCGTGACCCCTGCACAGGCGTGATCCTGAGATGCGTCCGGCAGTAATGGCCGCCCGAGGAGGACTCACATGACACGAACCTGCAGCAAATGTGGCTCTGCCAACCCGCCAGGGTTCAAGTTCTGCGCGCAGTGCGGGCAGCCCCTGGCGCAGGCATGCGTCGAGTGCGGCGCTCCGCTCGCCGCCGGCACCAAGTTCTGCGGCACATGTGGCGCCTCCCAGGCCGCGCCGGCCCCGGTGCGCGCCGAGGCGCCCACTGCCCCGCCGCCGCCCAACCAGCAAGCCCAATTTGGGGGCCACTCCGGGCGCGTGCTGTCCGTCGCGGCCTCGCCCGATGGGCGCCTGGCGCTCTCCGGCGACGACAGGGGCAACCTCTACCTCTGGGACCTCCTCACCGCCGCGCTCCGCGCCCGCCTGCCCGGCCACCAGGATGCGGTCCAGGCCGTTGCCTTCTCACCAGACGCCCGCCTTGCCCTCTCCGCCGGTGGCTTTGTCGACCGCGCCATCCGCATCTGGGACGTCGACGCCGCCCGCGAGGTCGTGCGGCTCGTCGGCCACGGCGGAGGGGTCACCTCGGCGCTCTTCTCGCCCGACGGAGCCCTGGTCCTCTCCGGCAGCGAGGACAACACGGTGCGCCTGTGGGAGGTCAAGTGCGGCTTTGAGTTGGTGCGCCTGGCGGGCCATGCCAAGCCGGTCATCAGCGTGAGCTTCGGGCCGGACGGAAGGCGTGCCCTGTCTGCCGCCAATGACATGACGATGCGGATTTGGGATCTCGAGGGCGACCGCGAGGTGCGGCGCGCCTGGCTGGACGCAGCCTACCAGGACCTGGTGCTCGACGTCGCCTTCTCTCCCGACGGCCGCTACGCCCTCTCCACCGACCCCGAAGGCATCCAGCTGTGGGAGCTGTCCACCGGCTCCAGGCTGCGCACGCTCGCCGGGCATCACGGCAACATCTTTGCCGTTGCATTCTCGGCCGACGGCAGGCTGGCACTCTCCAGCAGCGGCACCGATTTCTTTGACGACCAGCTGCGCCAGGAGTTGGGTGGCTTGGACAACACCGTCCGCCTCTGGGACGTGGGCTCCGGCCAGGAGCTGGCCCGCTTCACGGGCCACACCGGCAATGTCAACTGCGTCGCCTTTGTGCCGGGTGGGCGCGCTCTCTCCGGCAGCAGCGACGGCACCCTTCGCCTCTGGAGTCTGCCGGCGCCCTAGCAGACCCGAGCAGCCGGGCGTTGCGCCAAAGGAGGGCAGCGCGCAGGCCCGGGCACCTGCGGCGCCGGCGCCGATGTAGGTTGGCAGGGGGGTTGACACCGCTCGCGCCCGATGCTACAATCGCCCGCAGCTCAACCGAGAGGGACATTCCGTGCTCGACATCTACACCATAGAAGATCCGGCCCAGCGTGAGGTGCTGCGTGCCAGGGCGCACAAGGTCCAAAAGGTGACCCCGCGCCTGCTGGCGCTCGCCGCAGAGATGCTGGAGACCATGCGCCAGGCCAATGGCGTCGGCCTTGCTGCGCCCCAGGTCGGCGTCCGCCAGCGCCTGTTCGTCGCCGAGCTGCCGGCTGACGAGGAGGAGGGCCTGCCGGCCGAGACGTACATCCTCTTCAACCCCGAGATCGTCAAGCAGTCGGGCGAGCAGGTGGGCATCGAGGGCTGCCTGTCGATCCCCGGCTACGTCGGCGAGGTGGCCCGCGCCGAGCAGATCACCGTCAAGGGGCTCGACGAGACAGGCAAGCCCGCCCGCCACAAGGCGGAAGGCTACCTGGCGCGGGTCTTTCAGCACGAGATGGACCACCTGGACGGCGTCCTCTATACCGACCGCTTGACCGATCCCTCCACGTACCGCCCGGTGGCAGTGGGCCAGGAGGAGGCGGAGGAGCAGGCGGCCGCCGTCGCTGCCTCCTAGCGCACCGTCCCCTTCGCACCCGGATTGCCCTGCTGGGGCCTCGTATGCTACAATACCAAGGAGCCCTTGGCAGGAAGGGGCTGCAGGCAGTTCGCAAGGAGAGAGCGTGACCCCAGACGGGGCCAAGATTGTCACCAAGCTGCGCGACCGGAGGCAGATCGATGCCGCGCTGCGCCGCCTCCAGGAAGCCTCCTCGGAGCTGGAGCTGCGCCGGCAGGTGCAAGCCCTGGTCGAGCGCGGCCCGGCGGTGATCCCGAGCCTGGTCGGCGCCATGCGGCGTGCCGACGCGCGAACGCTGGTGCTGCTGGGGATCGTCGCCAGCCACCTGGACCACGGCCAGACGTCCGAGGCGCTTTTCCGGGTGCTGCAGCAGCCCGGCCGCAGCTATGCCGAGCGCAGTGCGGCGGTATCGATACTGGAACGCTTTCTGGATGTGCCGGTGCCAGACGACCTGCGGCCGGGGCCGGACGAGACGATCGGCGTGGTGGTCTCGGCGTTGCCGGAGCTCCTGGAGCGCTCCGAGGCGGAGCCGGCGGTGCTGGCAGACGCGGTCGAGGAGCTGGACCAGCAGGAGCCCAGCGTCGTGCTGGCGGTGGTGGCGGCCCTGCTCGGCATGCAGGGTGAACCCCCGCTGGAGCTTTTGCGGATGGTGGCCCAGGACGTCCGCCTGGAGATAGCCGCGGCGGCCGTGGAGGCCCTGGGCAGCCTGCGCCTGCCCGAGGCGGCGCGGGCGCTGCAGACGCTTGCTGCACCGTCCGCCGCCGAGCTGCGGCAGCGCGCCGAGTGGCTGCTGCGCAAGCAGCAGCTGGCCGGTGTGGAGGTGGCGCCGCTGCTGCCCCTCTCCACCGCCTTTCGGGCGCTGGTCGGGCCCGTGGACGGCGAGGGTCAGCGCCGCTTGTGGCTTATCGAAGAGACGGCGGGGCCGATGGTGCGCCGGATGCTCGAGCTCGGGCTCAGCGACGAGACGGGCGCCGTGCGGGCCGCGGTGCAGCAGGATGTGCCCAAGAACTCGCTGCCCATGCGCCGGCTGCCCGGAACCTGGTCGTTGGAGCGCATGGGGCGCCAGGAAGTGCTGGTCGCGGAGACGGGGTGGGACACCGCACGGCGCCTGGTGCTCGAAGCGCTGGAGCGGAACCGCGAGACCCAGATCCCGCTGCCGGGGATGCTCAGGCTCCTGGGCAGCTGGCTGTGGGGTGTACGGACAGGCGGACAGGCGGCGCTTCCGAGGGTCGAGCCCGAAAGGGAAGGCGAGCGACTCGCGGAGCAGTCCAGGGAGCTGGCCGCACACCCCGCATTCTTGGCCTGGCATCCTGCCCGGGAAGGAGCGGCCGCGGTGGTCGACCAGGTCCTGCGCAGGCCGGCCAGGGACCGCGAGGCGTGGGTGGGCCGGCTGGCGGCGCAGCTGCTGGCGGAGCCGGATGCCCCGCGCCGGCTGGCGCGCCGTCTGCGGGCGAATGGGGAGTGGCTTGCCTTGGCCGGAGAGGCGCCGCTCGCCCGCGTGGCACTGGCAGCGGCCGGCGCCGTGGAGGACGGGCAGGTGGAGGATCTGCCGCTCTGGTTGGCGTTGGTGGAGCGCGACCTGGATGCGGCGCTGGAGTGGATGGAACCTTGGGGACGCTCGCGCGGCCCGAAGAGAGACAAAGGAGAATAGGCAATGTTTGGTCCCGGATTTGGCTGGCAGGAGCTGCTTCTGATCGCGGTAATCGTCGCGCTCGTGTTCGGGGTCGGCAAGATCGCCGACGTGGGGCCGGCGCTGGGTAAGGCGATCAGCGGTTTCAAGCGCGCGGTGAAAGAGGGCGAAAAGGTGGGGGAGGACGCTGCCTCCGAGGTGAAGAAGGCCGACGAGGCTGCAAAGCAGTAGGTAGCAGCCGGCGCCCGCGCGGGCGCACACTCGCGCACACCTTCGGTCACCGGCGCGGCATTTTCCCTGCCGGCCAATCCGGTGTATGATCGCAGCAGGAGGAGACCATGCGTTGGCTCTACTTGTTGCTGCTCGCCCTCCCGGCCGCTGCCGGAGGTGCCTGGGGCGTGTGGGACACGCTCCAGAAGCACCCTCACCCGCTGTCCGAAGGGGGGGCGCCCCTCGAGTTCTATGGGTACTTTGCCTTGGCCCTGGCCGGGATCTTGGCGCCCGGCGTCGCCTACCTGAACCGCCGCTTTCTCCCGGATGCCGCATTCCGTCGCTACCGCTGGCGGCCCCTCCGCCAGGCTGCCTGGATTGGGCTCTGCGTGGCCTCGTGGATGTGGCTGTTGGAGTATCGCGAGTTCCGGTTCCCGTATGCAATGCTCATTGCCCTGATCTTTGTCGCGCTGGAGCTGTTGTGCCAGAGGTTGTTCCGAGCGAAACCGTAGGCACTCCGCCCTGCCGTCTGCTCTTCCCGCGTTTCCACCGCAGCTGCACACGACAGGCAGGGCAAGCGCCGGGGGGAGAACGAGAAAGACGAACCGCATGACTGTTGAGCAGGAGCTGCGCAGGCTGCCGAGCGTCGATCGGCTGCTTCAAGAGGAGGCGACCGCGCTGCTTGTCGCCCGATGGGGTCACGAGCTGGTCGTCGAGGCGGCGCGCGAGGCGCTGGCGGAGGCGCGGGAGGCCATCCGGGCAGGGCAGGCCTGCCCACTTCCTGGCACCCTGGCCGGAGAGGTGGAACAGCGCCTGGCGGCACGGCTGCGGCCGACGCTGCGCCCGGTCGTCAACGCCACCGGCGTGATCATCCACACCAACCTGGGACGTGCCCCGCTGAGCGCCGAGGCGCGGGCGGCGATGGATGCCGTGGCGTTGGGCTACTCGAACCTCGAATACGACCTGGAGGCGGGCAGCCGGGGCTCGCGGTATGTCCATGCCGAGGCGCTGCTCTGCCGGCTCACGGGCGCCGAGGCCGCGCTGGTTGTCAACAACAACGCCGCAGCGATCCTGCTGGTGCTTATGGCACTCGCCCGGCGGATGGAGGTGATCCTCTCGCGCGGGCAGTTGGTGGAGATCGGCGGTGGCTTCCGCATCCCCGATGTCATGCGCCAGAGCGGCGCGACGCTGGTCGAGGTGGGGACGACCAACCGCACCTACCTGAAGGACTTTCAGTCGGCGATCACGCAGGACACTGCCGCGCTCATGCGCGTGCACCACAGCAACTTTCGGCTGAGCGGCTTTGTCCATGAGCCGTCGCTCGAGGAGCTTGTCGGCCTGGCGCGCGAGCAGGAGCTGCTGGTCCTCGACGACCTGGGGAGCGGCACGCTGCTCGACACGGCTGCCTACGGGCTGGCGCACGAGCCGACCATCCAGGAGAGCGTGGCGGCGGGGGCGTCGCTGGTGACCTGCAGCGGGGACAAGCTGCTGGGGGCGACCCAGGCCGGCATCATCTTGGGGAGGGCGGACCTGGTAGCGCAGCTGAAGCGTTTTCCGCTGACCCGGGCGCTGCGCGTGGACAAGGTCACGCTGGCAGGGCTCCAGGCGACTCTGCGGCACTACTTGCTCGGCGAAGCCCCCCAGAAGGTGCCGGTGTGGCGCATGATCGCGCGCAGCGAGGCAGATCTTCGGGCGCAGGCGGAGGCGTGGGCCGGCCGCCTGGAGGCGCTCGGCCTGGTTGCCGAGGCGGTGCCGGGGCGCTCGACCGTGGGCGGCGGCAGCCTGCCCGGGGAGACGCTGCCGACGTGGCTCACGGCCGTCGCCGGCAGAGAGGGGACCGGCCCGGACACAATGGCCGCCCGCCTTCGGGGCGGGGAGCCGGCGCTGGTGGCGCGCATCGAGGAGGGCCGGCTCATGCTCGACCCGCGGACCGTGCTGCCGGAGCAGGCGGCGGAGGTGCCGGCGCTGGTGGCGCGTGCCGTGGGTACCAGAGACCACCGCGCTTGAGCGCAGGCGACAGGCAGGCAGCCGCCACCGCCCGGGTGGCACGCGCGGCGGGCCCGGTGATGGTGCTCTTTGTCGCCAGTCGAGGGCTGGGACTGCTGCGCGAGATGGTGATCAGCCGGCAGTTCGGCACGAGCGGCACGCTGGACGCTTACCTGGCGGCCTTCCGACTGCCTGACATCCTCTTCCAGGTGGTCGCCGGCGGGGCGCTTGCCTCGGCCTTTATCCCCACCTTTGCCACCTACTGGGAACGGGACGATCGCGCCGGGGCATGGCGGCTGGCGAGCGCGGTCATCAACCTTGTCTTTCTCCTCACGGTGCTCCTGGCGGCAGCCTCCTGGCTGTTGGCGCCCTGGCTGGTGCGCACGGTGATTGCCCCCGGCTTTGGCGCGGACCGCCAGGCGCTGACGGCGAGCCTGATGCGCATCATGTTGATCACGCCGGCGGTCTTTGGCGTCTCGGGTGTGATCATGGGCATCCTGAATGCGCGGCAGCATTTTGCGCTGCCGGCGCTGGCGCCGGTGCTCTACAACCTGGGCATCATCGGCGGGGCGTTGTTGCTGGCTCCCTCGATGGACGTGCGCGGGCTCGCGGTGGGGGTGGTGGCAGGGTCGCTCGGGCACCTGGTGGTGCAGGTGCCTGCCCTGGCGCGTCAGGGGATGCGGTACGTGCCGCTGCTGGGGCTGCGCGACGCCGGCGTGCGTGAGGTGGGGCGGCTGATGGTGCCCCGCATGGTGGGCCTGGCGGCGGTGCAGCTCAACTTCCTCGTGAACACCATCCTTGCCTCGGGGCTGGCGGCGGGGAGCATCTCCGCCCTGAACTATGCGTGGCTGCTGATGCTGCTGCCGCAGGGGGTGGTTGCGCAGGCAGTGGCGACGGCTGCCTTCCCGACCTTTTCGGCGCAGGCAGCGCGCGGCGAGCTGGCGGAGATGCGGTCGACGCTGGTCTCGACACTGCGCGCGGTGCTCTACCTGGCGCTGCCTGCTGCAGTCGGGCTGGTGGTGCTGCGGGCGCCGCTGGTGGAGGTCATCTTCCAGCGAGGAGCCTTTTCGGCGGCCTCGACCGGGCGTGTGGCGGGCGCGCTGGCTCTCTATGCGTTGGGGTTACCGGCGCACTCGGCGGTCGAGATCCTCGTGCGCGCTTTCTACGCCATGCACGACACGCGGACGCCGGTGGGGATCTCTGCTGCGGCGATGGCGCTGAACATCGGGCTGAGCGTGGCGCTGATGGCTGGCTTTGGGGCAGCCGGATGGGCGCCCTACGGCGGGTTGGCGCTCGCCAACTCGCTGGCGACGACGCTGGAGATGGGTGCGCTGCTCGGCGTGCTGCGGCGCCGGCTGGGCGGGCTGGGGGGCCGGCCGCTCGGCACCTCCCTCGCGCGCTCCGGCGCGGCTTCGGCGGCGATGGCAGGGCTGCTGCTGGTCTTGCTGCGGCTGCTGGCGGGGCAGAGCGCCTGGCTCACAGCGGGAGCCGGGCTGGCGGCCGGCGCATTGGCCTACGCCGGGCTGAGCTTGGCGCTGGGGGCCACCGAGCCGCAGGCCATGGCTGCAGTGCTGCGCAGGCGCGGCCGCACGCGCGGGGGCGGGGGGGGCCAGTGAAGGGGAGAAAGACCGGTGGCTTTCCCCTCGGGGAGCCCCGCTGGGAAGCCCGCGCGTGGAGGGCAGGCAAGCCCACCCTGCTGGTTTGCGCGCTGACCGCTCTGGTCTTTTTGTCAAGGCTCCCGTTCCTGGGCGCAGGGTACGGCAATGATCCCGATGCCTGGTCGATGGCCAATGCGGCCGGTCACATCGCCCGGACGGGGGAGTACATGGCTTCTCGGCTGCCTGGCTACCCCCTCCCGGAGCTGACGTATGCACTAATGACGCGGCTGGGCCTCGCCGAGCCCGAGTTCTTCAACGGCATGACGGCGCTGCTGAGCGCGGTGGGCTCTTTGTTGTTCGTATACATCTTGAAGGCGCACGGCTCCAGGGATGCCGCGCTGGGCGGCCTGGCCCTGGCCTTCACACCGGTCTATTTCATTAACAGCACCAACTCGATGGACTATGTCTGGGGGCTGACGCTCGTCTTGGCAGGTACCGCGTGCATCCTGCGCGACCAGATACCTGCCGCAGCGGTGTGCCTCGGGCTGGCGATTGGGTGCAGGCTGACCTCCGGAGCCATGTTGCTGCCGCTCAGCGTGCTGATCATTTGGCGGCGGGGACGGGCCAAGCCGGCTGCGATCCTCGGCTTCTGCGCGCTGGCCTGTGCCGTCGGGGCGCTCTTCTACGTGCCTGCCGTCTCGCGATATGGGCTGCGGTTCCTGGGCTTTTCTGGGAATTACCCGCCCCTGCTCTGGCTGGTCTACGGCGCGAGCCTGGCGACCTGGGGGGCGATCGGATCGGCGGCCTTTGGGGTGGCGATTGCGTGGCGGCTCGCTGCCCGGAAAGCGAGCCCCGGACTGCCGCCCCTGAAGGGCAGGGGGGAAGTGGGCGCGGAGCGGCTGCTCATCGCCACCTGGGTGCTTGTGATCTTGCTGTACCTGGTCGCCTTTGTGCGGCTTCCTCACGATGGGGCCTATCTGATCCCGATCATCCCCTTTGTTCTCCTGCTGGCCCACAGGTTCCTGCCGCGGCCAGGCTTTGCCTTGCTGTGCGTGGCAATTATCCTATCGTCTTTCGTACTCACGATAGAGAGGGGCAAGGTCACCCTGGCCGGCCCGGTCCTTAACGATCACCGGGAGCGGCTGCAGAAGACAGAGTACGTGGTCAAGACCCTCCGCGCCGCGGACGGTCTTGACCAGAAGAGCCTGATCCTGGCGGGGCCGTGGCTGCCCCAGATCGAGGCGACGCGGCCCGCCGTCTACGACGACCAGGTGCGGTTCGTGTGGCTGGCCGGCAAAGCCGAGCTGGAAAGCTACCTGCAGGAAGGCTACACGGTCTACTACCTGGCCGACCAGCGGGAGCTGACCCAGGAGTACGAGGGCTATGACCCGGACGAGATGGGGGCCCGCCCACTGATTCCGGGAGGCGCCCCGGGCGTCAAGTGGTAGCCCCTGGGGCACACCCCGCAGGGCTCGATCGATGCGCTTGACAGCAGCGCGGAAACCTGCTAGGCTGTAATCAGGTCGTGTGAGGGCTGCCTGCCTCCGAGGGGCCCACGACGTGGCTTCCGGGTGCGGGCCGCTGCCCGCCGCAGTCGCGGCAGAGGGGAGGTTTCGCCGGCAGAACCACCAGTTTTGCCACCTGGTTGTCTCGATGGCTTGACCAGCCTGGCCCGCTCCCCGGTGGGCGCAGGGCCGGCCTCAGATGCGAAGGAGGCAACGGTGCACACGAAACGACTGCTCAGTGTGGCGGCGCTCGCCGCTCTGGCCCTTGCCGCCGGCCTGTGGGTCCCCGGACCGCAGGCCCCTGCCGCCGTCCAGGCGGCCGACCCCCCGAGCCCCCAGGAGCAGGGCCCCTATCTCGATTCGATGGTCTTTACCGCGGTGGCTGAGCCGGCCGATGCCGTCGCCGCGCTCCAGGCGGACGAGCTGGACCTCTACGCCTACAGCGTCCGCGACAAGGACCTCTTCCAGGTTGTCTCCAACGACCCCGACCTCTCCTACACGACCGCGTTCGACTCCTACAACGAGCTCACCTTCAACCCTGCAGGGCCCGAGTTCAACGACGGCCGCCTCAACCCCTTCTCCAATGCGGCCATCCGCGCCGAGATGAACCGGCTGATCGACCGGGACTATATCGTCCAGGAGATCATGGGCGGGCTGGGCATCCCCAAGTACACCTCCCTCAACGCCCACTTCCTAGACTACGACCGGTACCGCACCACGGCCGAGGCGATCGAGGCCGAGTATGCCTACAACTTCTCCCAGGCCCAGGCGGCCATCGCCGCAGAGATGGAGGCCATGGGGGCTTACCTGCAGGGAGGTATCTGGCATTACGACGGCGCCCCGGTCACGGTGATCTTTCTAATCCGGACCGAGGACGAGCGCAGGCAGATGGGCGACTATGCCGCGGGCCAGCTGGAGGCCGCCGGGTTCTTTGTGGACCATCACTATTGCACGCGCACTGAGTGCAGCCCACTTTGGAACCAGAGCGACCCGGCCGCCGGCCTGTGGCACATCTACACCGGCGGCTGGATCACGACGGCCATCAGCCGGGACGACGCCACCAACTTTGGCTACTTCTACACCCCCCTTGGCTCGGGCTCGCCGCTGTGGCAGGGCTACCACCCCACGCCCGAGTTCCAGGCCGTGGCCGACGCGCTCTGGACGAACGACTTTTCGACCATGTCCGAGCGGGACGCGCTCTTCGAGCAGGCACTGTGGATGGCGATGGACGACGCCGGCGCCTCCCCGCCGGAGGGTGCCGGATCGCTGCGCGTCTGGCTGGAGGATAGGACATCCTTTGCCCCGCAGCGCGCCGAGGTGATCGCGCCCGCCGACCTGGCGGGCGGGGTGGCGAGGGCGCAGGTCTTTCCGTACGAAGCCCGCTTCGACGGAGAGGAAGGCGGCAGTATGCGCATCGCCCAGCCGGGCGTGCTGATAGAGCCCTGGAATCCGGTCGCTGGCTCCAACTGGGCCTACGACGTCTTCCCCCTGCGGGCTACCCAGGACTATGGGCTCATCCCGGACCCTGCCACCGGCCTCTACAACGCGCAGCACGTCGAGAGCGCTGCGTGCGTGGTGAAGGAAGGCTTTGTCGTGAACAAGACGCTGGACTGGATCGACCTGAGCTTCGCGCCGGTGGTCGAGGTCCCGCCTGGCGCCTGGGCCGACTGGGACGCGGCGACGCAGAGTTTTATCACGGCGGCCGATATGCCTACGCCGACGCTGGAGGCGAACGCCAAGTGCACGGTCACCTACCCGGCCGACCTCTTCGACACGGTAACCTGGCACGATGGCAGCCCTCTCGACGCCGCCGACTTTGTCATGCGGATGATCATGGCCTTCGACATGGGCAAGGAGGAGAGCCCCATCTACGACGAATCCCTCGCGCCGCAGGTGGAGGCGTTCCTCTCGCACTTTCGTGGGGTGGTGATCGAGTCGACCGACCCGCTGGTGATCACAACCTATGACGACCTGACGTACCTGGACGCCGAGTGGATGGTCATCCCCTGGTGGCCGAACCACTGGCAGGGCCCCGGCTCCTGGCACGCGCTGGCGCCGGCCATCCGGGCCGAGGCGGCCGGGCAGCTTGCCTTCTCGACAGACAAGGCGAACCAACTCGGCGTGCCCTGGACCGACATGATCTCAGGCGGGAGCCTGGGCATCCTGGAGGGGTGGATGGACCAGTCCGCCGCGGAGGGCTACATCCCCTACCTGCCCACGCTGGGTGCCTACGTGACGGGGGCCGAAGCGGACGCCCGCTGGGCGGCGCTGCAGGCGTGGCATGGCGAGTACGGGCACTTCTGGGTGGGCACCGGCCCCTTCTACCTCGCCTGGGCCAACCGGGACACGCCGGCGCTGGTGCTGGGGCGCTACACGGGCGGCGGCCAGCCGGAGCTGGTGATCGACCACGAGAGCGGCGCACCCGGCTCTTACTTCAACGTCACCGGGACGGGCTTTCCCGCCGGCCGCTCCGCCCTGGTTTCTGTGAACAACACGCTGCTTGGCTCCGTGGCGGTCGACGGGACGGGCCAGCTGGCATTCACCCTGGATACCGGCCAGGCCGGGCCGGGGCAGTACCTTGTGCGCGCCGGAGTCGATTGGATGCCCGGCGTGCCCTTTGCCCTCAGCTCCGGGGAGCCGGAGTGGCCGCGCGAGGGTGACTTCCCGGTGGTCGTCGTGCCCAGCGGGCTGATCAAGTCGTCGGTCTACCTCCCCATTGCCCTGAGGAGCTTTAGCCCAGGGTTGCTCTACTTCGACAACTTCTCCGACCCGGAGAGCGGGTGGTGGACCCTGGACGATTCCTGGGCGACGTTCCGCTACGTGGATGGCGAGTATGAGATGCAGTTCCACGACGGTGGGTCGGGGGCTTCGTCCTGGGCTCCCACCGCGCCACTGCCCGGCGGATTCTCGATCGAAGCCGACGTGCGCATGATGTCGCTCACCTACGCCCGCTACGGGCTGATGATGTACACCAGTGGTGACACTGCCTACTACTACGTGGTCGACCCACTCTCGCCGTACTACCAGGTCCAGTTCTGGGACGGTGACGAATGGCAGGAGCTTGCCTACGGCACGTCGGGAGCCATCCACACCGGGACCGGAACCAACCACCTGAAGATGGCCTGGACGGGCAGCCAGCTCCTGTTGTATGCCAACGACCAGTATCTCGCGACTGTGGCGACCAACGCCTACGACGACGCCTGGCAGGGGGTCTTCCTGTGGAGCAACGCCTACCCGGTTGCTGCGCGCTTCGACAACTTTGCCGTGCGCGATCTGCCCGGGGGAGGGCTCAGCGCAGGGCCGGCGCCGGCCGAGGCCAGGTTCCTTCGGGTGGATGTCCTTCCGCCAACAAGGTGACGCAGCGGCCCGGCCTTTGCCCTGGCCCACCATGCATGCCCGGCAGGCCTCCACGGCCTGCCGGGCCCGTTTGCGCGAGGCACCTGGCCCACGCTGTGCCCCGGACCACGCACAACGCACCGGCGGCAGCTCCGCCCTCCGCAGCGCACATCGCGGCCTTGACAAGGAGCCTGCGCGTGCTATGATCTCTCGCAGAGGAGGGTACCTGCAATGAAGGACAGGCGCACCTTGCCGCGGTTTATGCAGCTCGCCGCATCCGAGTTCCTGCTGCCGGGCTTCTTGTGGCTCTGGATGCTCATCTCGGGAGTGGGGCTGGTGGTCGCCCTGCTTGCCCTCGCCGGCCGCACGGCTGCGGGCACTCCGCCGGCTCCCACCTGGGCCTATGCCGGAGCGGCTGCCGCCTACCTGCTGCTGCTCGTCAGCACACTGGGCATCCTGCGCGAAAAGGAGGCGGGCGTCCCCGGCTTCCTGCTGGCTTCGGTGCTGCTCTACCTGCTCAACGTCGTCACGGGTGCGCCGGTTGGCGAGGCCATCCGGATCTTTGTCGGCGTGATCGTCCTGCTGCTCCTTCTGCGCCTGGACGACTGGCAGGAGCCCGACGCCGCGCGCATCGAAGAGGGATGCCGCGCGGCACTCGAGGCGGAGGAAAGTGACTCGGCGGCTGCGCTCGAGATGTACGAGGGGCTGGCGGAGCAGAACCGGGATGTGAGCCCCGGCCTGGTGGCTCTGGGAGCGCTGACGATGCCCGGCGCATTCCTTTTGGCGCAGTGGCTGTCGCCGCGGCTGCCTTGGAGCCCCGGCCTCACTCAAACGCTCCTCCTGGCGCTGATCGGCGTGGGGCCCATCGTCTGGCTGTTCGGCCGGGCAAGGAGCCGCCTTCAGCAGCGCTCCACGGTGGTTGAAGGCCGGGGGGAGCGGATCATGACCGGCGCCCTGGTGGCGCTGGCTATGGGCGTCCTGCTCGTCGTGATCCTCTTCTCTGACCTGCTGACGCTGGCCATCAGTGCGATCATTGCCAGCCTCCTCTCGCTGGTCCTGGTGCAGCCCTACAGCCTCTACCTGCTGATCACGCAGGGCCCGCCCTACCACGTCCTGCCCCCCATGTCCACGGCCGCCAGGAACGCGATCGGGACGGCCATGCTGCTCCTCGTCCTCCTCGTCGTGGTGTCGGACGTGCGGCTCAAGCCCATCCGGCGCGCGCTGGGCGAGCTGGGGACCGCACTCCAGACGAACTGGGAAAAGATCGTCTCCTTCCTGGCGGCGCTGGTGATGCTCTTTGCCTTCTCCAGCACCTTTGCCGAGAGGGCTCCCTTCGCGCTGGACGTGCGCAGCGCGCTCATCCTGCAGGCACTCTCCGGTGCGCTGCTGGGGTACGCCTTCTCCGTGCAGGTGTACCAGCCCGTGCTGGACGTCCTCATCCGGACCGGGCAGGCGCGCTGCCTGGGCGCCACCGGGCGCAGGGCGAGGGGCCTCTACGTCGCCTTTCGCCTGCTGGACTCGATCAAGTCGAGCAGGGTGGGGGCTGCCTACAAATGGCTGGTGTCAGCCCAGATCGAGCAGCTGGAGGAACAGCCCGATCCGGGCTATGTGGCCAACTGCGTGTCCGAGGCACGCAAGCAGGCGAGCGACCGCCTGCCTTACGCGGCGCTGTTTGCCGACGCGCTCGAGCGGGCAGCCGGCCAGGCGCTGGGGCAAGCGAGGCCGCGTGACGGCGGCCGAGCGACCCAAGCCGCCACTGCGAGCCACGGCGGGCGGGGGCGGCCGTAGGAGGAGGCTCCCACCTGACCTGCGACAGCTCTGGCTTTCGCTGTGGGGTGTCGCTCCGGGCCTTGGGGCTGCCCAGGCCACCAGCCGGCTCGATTCTGACTCGATAGGAGGCCCAAATGGGCAAGTACGATCTGCTCCGAAAGCACCTGCAGTCACTGCCGCGGTCGGTGAAGGACCACACGCTGTCTTTCCTCGAGATCGAGCGCATCGTAGGCTCGACGCTGCCCCGCAGCGCCCACGACCATGCGGCCTGGTGGAGCAACCCGACGTCGCCGCTGAGCCACCCCCAGGCGCAGGCGTGGCTGAAAGCGGGCTGGGAAGTGGAGACGTTCGACCTGCGGGCGCAGTGGGTGCGGTTCAGGAGAAGGTAGGGGACGGAGTGACGATGGGCACGAGGCCCTACGCCGCAGCGTGACGACTGGCACGCGGCCCCAGATCACCAGCGGGAGGGGAGACGTCGGCCGACCAGGATCGCCGCAGCGCGCCGGGACGAGTCGTCTCGCTTGCGCCGGCGCCACTTTGGCGCTAAGATGCGCGCGGATGTAACTGCTTTGTCTGCCAGAAGAGAGTTTCGGCCGGAAGGGGAGCGGCGCTACAACCGCTCAGGGACGGTGCGCTGGATCGTCTCCCATGCCCTGCGCTACCCCTACTTTCCGCTGGGCATGCTCCTGGCGGCCATCGCCAACAACTACTTCTACAGCTCGGTCCAAATGAATATCGGCCGCGCGTTCGACGTGATCGCGGCCCCCGGTTGGGCGGCAGGGGCACTGCTGGCCGTCGCACTGGCGACCGCCGGCTTTGCAGCCGGGCAGGGGCTGACCGGCCTGCTGCGCAACTACGCGGCCGAGTTCCTCGCGCAGAGCATCGAGCGCGACACGCGCGACGAGCTGTACGCCAGCCTGCTGGGCAAGAGCCAGACCTTTCACGGCCGGCAGCGGATCGGCGATATCATGGCGCGCGCGACCAACGACGTGCGCATGCTGAACCTCATGTTCAGCCCAGGGCTGATGCTGATCACCGACTCGGCTATGGGCACCGTGGTCCCCCTCTTCCTGATCGCCTCGCTGGACACCAGGCTCCTCCTGGTGCCGGCGGTCTTTCTCGTGCTGCTGGCGGTGACGCTGGTGGACTACAACCGGCGGCTCAACCCGGTCAGCATCGCCCTCCGCGAGCAGTTCGGGACGATGAATGCCGGCCTGGCAGAGGCCATCGCCGGGATCGAGGTGGTGAAGGCCAACGTCCAGGAGCGCTACGAGTGGGAAAAGTTCACCGGAAACGCGCGCCGGTACCGCGACCACTTCGTGCGGCAGGGGGGCATCCAGGCGCGCTACCTGCCTCTGTTGGTCTTTACCGTGGCCTGGGCGGCGGCGCTCCTGCATGGGCTGCTGCTGTGGCGGGCGGGCAGCCTGTCGCTGGGCCAGGTAATCTCCTTCATGGGGTTGATGAACGCGCTGCGCTTCCCGACCTTTATCTCGATCTTTACCTTCAACCTGGTGCAGCTGGGCATTGCCAGCGGCAGCCGCATCCTGGAGATGATCAACACCGAGACAGAGCTGGACGAGAACCCGGCGGGGATCGCCCGGCCCATCCGCGGAGAAGTGACCTTTGAGAATGTGAGCTACCGCTTCGCCGGGGGCCGTGCCGGGGCGTCGGAGGAAGGCTTCGCGGTCCTGAAGGACGTCTCGTTCACGGCGAGGCCGGGGGAGACGATCGCGATCGTCGGGCAGACGGGCTCGGGCAAGACGACGCTGACGCGCCTCATCAACCGGATCTTTGACGCAGACAGCGGCAGGGTGCTGGTGGACGGCATCGACGTCCGAGACTGGAACCTGGAGTCGCTGCGCTCTCAGATATCGACCATCGAGCAGGACGTCTTTCTCTTTTCCCGCACGCTGGCGGAGAATATCTCGTTCGGCAGCGCCGGGGCGACGATGGAGCAGGTCCGGCAGGCGGCGGCCGAGGCACAGGCGCACGAGTTCATCACGAGCTTTCACAACGGCTACCTGACGGAAGTGGGGGAGCGCGGGGTGACGCTCTCGGGCGGGCAGCGGCAGCGGGTGGCGATCGCGCGCGCCTTCCTCACCAACCCGCGCATCCTGATCCTGGACGACAGCACGAGTGCCATCGACAGCGCGACGGAGGACGAGATCCAGCGGGCCATGCGCCGCATCAGCAGCCGGCGCACGACGTTCCTCATCACGCACCGCCTGAGCCAGATCCGTTGGGCGGACCGCATCCTCGTGCTGCGCGGTGGGCGGCTGGTGGACCAGGGGACGCACGACGAGCTGCTGGTGCGCAGCCCTGAGTATTGCCGCATCTTTGCCAGGTGTGAGTAGATGGGATTCGTCCTGGACGGGCTCGAGTCAGAGGCATACGATCGGTCGTACGGGGACCGGGAGCTGCTGGCGCGCATCGCGGGTTACTTTCGGCCCTACGGGCGGCAGATGGTCCTGGTCGGGCTGGCGCTGGCGCTGAATTCGGCTGCCGGCACCGGCGGCCCAATCCTGATCTCGAAGGCGATTGACCGTGTGGGCCAGGACGCCTCGACGCAGACGCTCCTGATGCTGGCGGGGGGCCTCCTGCTGCTCGGGGCGGCTGCGTGGGGTTTCAACTTTACCCAGCAGTGGCTGTCGGCGCGCGTGATCGGCAACGTAGTGCTCCGGCTCCGCGAGGACGTCTTTTCGGCGGTCATCCACAACGACCTCTCCTTCTTCGACCAGCACCCATCGGGCAAGGTGGTCAGCCGGGTCACGTCGGACACGCAGGATTTCTCAGAGGTAGTGACGTTGACGATGAGCCTGCTGAGCCAGGTGCTGTTGGTCGCCATCTTGGCGGTGTGGCTCCTGAACATCAACGCCTGGCTGACCCTGCTGCTGGTCGCGATGACGCCGCTGGCGGTGGCGATCGCGCTCGGCTTCCGGCGGATTGCGCGGCGGGTCACGCAGCACGCGCGCCGGGTGACGGCCAAGATCAACGCCCAGATCCAGGAATCGGTGAGCGGGATCATGGTGGCCAAGGGCTTTCGGCAGGAGCAGGCCATCTACAACACCTTCCTGGACAACAACCGGCAGGCGTACCAAGTGGGACTGCGGCGCGGGCTGACCCTGAACAGCATCTTCCCGGTCCTTGGGATCGCGACGGGTGCGGGGATCGCCGCGCTGCTCTACACGGGCGGGCTCGCGACGCGGAGCGGCCTGAGCCCGGGCGATTGGTACCTCTTCATGCAGGCGGTAGGGTTCTTCTGGTGGCCGATGGCGAGCATCGCCTCCTTTTGGAGCCAGTTCCAGGACGGGCTCTCGGCGGCGGAGCGGGCCTTTGCGCTGATCGACGCCGAGCCAAAGGTGGTGCAGGAGGCGGCCGAGCCGGTGGCGCAGCTGGAGGGCGATGTCGAGTTCCGGCACCTGCGGCTGACCTATACCGGGACCGAGGAGGTGCTGGGCGACTTTGGCCTGCACATCCGGCCGCGGGAGACGGTGGCGCTGGTGGGCCACACCGGGGCCGGCAAGAGCAGCGTGGCACGGCTGATCGCGCGCTTCTACGAGTTCCAGGGGGGCGAGCTGTTGGTCGACGGTCGGGATATCCGGCGGTTGGACCTCGGGCAGTACCGGCAGCACATCGGGGTGGTGCCGCAGGAGCCGTTCCTCTTTTCGGGCACGGTGCGCGACAACATCCGGTATGGGCGGCCCGCTGCGACAGACGAGCAGGTGCGCGCCACGGCAATGAGCATCAGCAGCGGGGCGTGGCTGAGCGGGCTGGCGGACGGGCTGGACACGGACGCCGGCGAGCGGGGAGCGAACCTGTCGATGGGGCAGCGACAGCTGGGTGCATTTCACCTTTCTGGATAACATAAGTTGACGTGTCCGCGGGTTTGCGGTGAGTGTC
>MTKX01000498.1_pt1 | contig 68227 bp, 59 predicted proteins | sample 1042771 | NCBI WGS metagenome assembly MTKX01 (sample SAMN06212183, study PRJNA360534) | anaerobic digester metagenome | biome: Wastewater treatment plant; material: sludge; isolation source: anaerobic digester fed with sludge from wastewater treatment plant | place: Denmark: WWTP Randers ...
GAGCGGAGAGGGTGGGATTTGAACCCACGGAGGGTTGCCCCTCACACGCTTTCCAAGCGTGCCGATTCGGCCGCTCTCGCACCTCTCCTCTTGTGACCGAGCGACCCTAGCCGGAGCCGGTGTCGCCGTCGGTGCTGAGACACGATATCGTGTGGCCCTCGCCGATCCCTCACCCGTGAGGTGGAGGCGGGTCTCGACGTGGGACGACCGGGTCCTGTGCGACCGAACCCCGTGAACCGGGTCAGGGCCGGAAGGCAGCAGCCCTCAGCGGAGCGTTCGGAGTGCCGCAGACCACCTGGTCGTCCCTCGCCGAGACCCTTGAGCGGCGAGGGTCTGCAGGGCTGTTCGGCTCGGTCGGTGGGTGGCGACGGCCTTGTATCCTCGATGCGGTGAGCTATCAGTCCCTGTATCGCCGCTTCCGCCCCAGCCGGTTCGCCGAGGTTCGGGGGCAGGACCACATCACGGTCGCCCTCCGCAACGCCGTCCGGACCGACACGGTGGGCCACGCCTATATGTTCAGCGGCCCGCGGGGCTGCGGGAAAACCTCGAGCGCTCGCATCCTGGCCCGGGCGCTGAACTGCACCAACCTGGCCGACGGCGAGCCGTGCGGGGTGTGCGACAGCTGCGTGGCGATGGAGTCCGGCACGTCGATGGACCTCCACGAGCTGGATGCGGCCTCCAACAACGGCGTTGACGCCATGCGGGACCTGGTCAGCCGGGCCGCCCTTGGCACCGCCGGCCGCAACAAGGTGTACATCCTCGACGAGGTGCACATGTTGACCGGTGCGGCCTCCAATGCCTTGCTGAAAACGCTGGAGGAGCCCCCGCCGCACGTCACCTTCGTGCTGGCGACCACCGACCCCCAGAAGGTGCTGCCCACGATCAAGAGCCGCACCCAGCACTTCAACTTCGAGCTGCTCTCGCCCCACGAGCTGGAGAACTACGTCCGCTGGGTGATCGCCGAGGCCGAGTTGACCGTTGACGACGAGGCGATTGCCTACGTCGTGCGCCAAGGGCGGGGTTCGGCACGCGACACGCTCTCATCGCTCGATCAGGTGGTGGCAGGCGGCGGCGTCGTGCCCCGCGAGGAGCCCTCGGCCAACCTGGTGAGTGCCCTGACCGAGCGTGACACCGGCGCCGCCCTGACCGCCGTGGCCGATGCACTGGGGATGGGCAGCGACCCGCGGGTGCTGGCCGAGGCGCTGGTTGCCGACCTACGCGACCTGTTTCTGCTGACGATGGGGGTCGAGGGGGCCAACGTCGCCGACGCCGATCGCGAGGAGCTGACCGACCGGGCCCGCCGTTTCGGTCCCGCCCGGCTGACTCGCGCGCTGGAGCAGCTCGGGTCGGCGCTGGTCGACATGCGCCAGGCCTCCGACCCGCGGGTGCCCCTTGAGGTGGCTCTCGTGCGTCTGACAGCGCCGACCGCCGACCTGTCGATCGAGGCGCTGGCCGAACGGGTGGAGGCGTTGGAGCGGGCACTGGCCGGAGGCGCCGTCTCGGTGGCGCACACGACGCCTCCGGCCGCCCGAGCGGCCGTCGAGGCCGCCTCGTCCGCGACCGCAGCGTCGACGCCGGGGTCTACCACTGTCCCGGAAGCAGGGCCGCCCCCACCAGCGGGCGGTGCGGTGCCCGCAACACCTCCCGGAACACCCGCTGCTACCGCCCCGGCGACCGGCGGATCGGGTGTACCCGCAGCACCGGCTGCCTCCGCTCCGGCGACCGGCGGATCGACCACACCCTCGCCGCAACCGTCGCCGGCCGACCCCGGTGGGACAAGCCAGGCCGCCTCGCCCGACACGTCGTCTGCGCGAGCAAGCAATGCCGCAGCTCCGTCAGCGCCCGCCGCCGACCGGCCCGGTGTGAGCGGCGAGGGCAGCCACCGGTCGGTGGTCGAAGAGGCCCGAGCGATGCTGCGGGCCAAGACGGGCAAGGAGGCGCCGCCGGCCGAGCCGATCCACGTGTCGACGGCGGAGGAGCCGCCGCCCCCGCCTCGTCGCCGGCGCCCAAAGCCGCCAGAGGGGAGCCCGGCGGCCCCGGTGCAGCAACCGAGCGATGCCGGGCCCGACCCGGCGCGCCCACTTGTCGATCAGAGCCAGTCCTCCGATGCCGAAGCGCCGCCCGCACCGGAGCAGGACCGGGCGCGCCCACTGGTCGACCAGAGCCCGTACTCCGACGCCGGGGCGACACCCGCACCGGAGCAGGATCCGGCGCGCCCGCTGGCTGATCCCGACGCCGTCGGTCAGGCGCCCGTCAGCCGTGCCCCGACACAGGCACCGCCGAGCGTTCCCGAAGGCGCCGCTCCTCAGGCGCCCGCCCCGCCGTCACCGGCCCCGCCACCGGCTGCGCCGGTCACACCCGTGGCTTCGGCCGCAGGCGCCGAACGGCTCAACGGCCTGCTCGACAGCGTGCTCGGCAAGCTGAAGCCGGTGACCCGGGCGCTGTTCGTCGGCCACTTCGACGACGAGGGCGGGACGCTCGAGTTTCGCCTGGACAACCCCGCCATCCTCGATCGAGCCCAAGCTCGGCAGGGTGAGTTCGGCGAGGTGCTCTCCGGTGCGGCGGGCCAGCCGGTTTCGTTCAAGCTGGTCGCCGGCTCGGGCGCCGGGGCAGCGGGCGGAGTGGGGGCCGGGCGCGACGCGTCGGGTCGACATGGCCGCACCGCACACGATGGCGGCCCGGCCCCTCGGGGCGGGGATGATTCCGACGAGGCTGAATGGGCCAGCGGCGGCGACTATGACGATCTCGCCGACCTCGAGGACGCCGACCCACCGCTGAGCGCAGCACAACGCCTGATCGAGGCGTTCCCGGGCGCCGAGCTGATCACCCCGGAGCCCTGACCGCTCACCATCGACGTGCCCACCGAGCCGGCTCCACCGCAGCGTGGCCCGGCGCACGTAGCTTGGACTGCCCGCACCCCCGGCGGGCGACGACCCCACGGAGTACGACGTGACCTCACCCGAGAACACCAGCCCCGATGATCCAACGCCGGAGCAGGTTCCATCGGCCGACGCCGACCCGATGGCCGCCATGCTCGGTGGCCTCGACCTCGGCTCGTTGATGGAGACCGCCCAGCAGATGCAACAGCAGATGGCCGACGCCCAGTCGCAGCTGGCCGCCACGCGGGTGGAAGGCAGCGCCGGCGGCGGCAAGGTGAGGGTGACGATCACCGGCGACCTGCAGCCGGTTGGCGTAAAGCTCGACCCCGAGGTGGTCGACCCCGACGACACCCAGTGGCTCGAGGAGCTGATCCTGGCGGCGTGGCGTAATGCCGTGGCCGAGGTGGGTCGCGCCGAGCAGTCGGGGGACCCGATGGGTGGCCTTGACCTGTCGTCGATGGGCATCGACCCCGCCTCCTTCGGCATCGGCCCCGCCTCGGACGACGAGTCGGACGGGTCGTCCGAGATCGAGGGCTGATCGGGTGCCCACCTACGCCGCCCCCATCCAGGAGCTGATCGACTCGCTGGGGCGCCTGCCCGGCATCGGCCCCAAGTCGGCGCAGCGCATCGCCTTCTACCTGCTCGACGCCGACCGAGAGGAGGCCACGCGCCTCAGCCGGGCGATCATCGAGGTGAAGGACAAGGTCCGGTTCTGCGACCGTTGCTTCAACGTGTCGGAGGGCGAGCTGTGTACCGTGTGCGACGACGACCGCCGCGACGGCAGCGTCCTGTGCGTCGTCGAGGAGCCCAAGGACGTGGTGGCGGTGGAGCGCACCGGCACCTACGAGGGGCGCTACCACGTGCTCGGTGGAGCGATCGACCACCTGCGGGGCATCGGGCCCGACCGGCTCAAAGTGCGCGAGCTGGTCGAGCGCATCGGCGCCGAGAACGTCACCGAGGTGATCCTGTGCACCAACCCCAACCTGGAGGGTGAGGCGACCGCGCTGTACCTCAGCCGCCTGCTCGACCTGCCCGGCCTGGAGGTGAGCCGCATCGCCAGCGGCCTGCCGGTGGGCGGCGATTTGGAGTATGCCGACGAGCTGACATTGGGCCGTGCGCTCGAGGGCCGCACCCACGTGGGAGGGTCGCCGGCCGTCCCTGCGCCGGCGGAGGCTGACGCCACACCGGCCGGATAACCGGAAGGGGCAGGCCGCCTGAACAGCGGTCGGGCAGACCTCGCCTCGCCTCGCCTCGCCTCGCCTCGCCTCGCCTCGCCTCGCCTCGCCTCGCCTCGCCTCGGCCACGGGTATTTACCCCAAAAACGACCGAGGAGCCACACCGAGGCCCCGATGGCCTCCGGCATGGCTCCTCAGCTGGTGCAGCGTGGCTGGCCCCTTGGATCAGACGGTGCGCACGATCAGCGCGTCGCCCTGGCCGCCGCCGCCGCACAACGCCGCTGCGCCGGTGCCGCCGCCGCGGCGGGCCAGCTCGTTGAGCAGGGTCAACACGATGCGGGTGCCGGACACGCCGACCGGGTGGCCGATGGCGATGGCGCCACCGTTGACGTTGACGATGTCGTCGGAGATGCCCAGGTCCTTCATCGACTGGACGCCGACGGCGGCGAAGGCCTCGTTCAGCTCGAACAGGTCGATGTCGTCCACGGTCAGGTCGACCTTGGCCATGGCGGCCTTGATCGCCTGCGCCGGCTGGGAGATCAGCGAGGCGTCGGGACCGGCCACCTGACCGATCGCCACGATCTCGCCCAAGGGCTTCAGGCCCAGTTCTTCGGCCTTGGCAGCCGAGCAGACGATGACGGCGGCGCCGCCGTCGGAGATCTGCGAGGCGTTGCCGGCGGTGATGTTGCCGTCCTTGGCGAAGGCGGGACGCAGCTTGCCGAGCGACTCGGCGGTCGTACCGGGGCGAACGCCCTCGTCGGCCTCCAACACGATCGGATCACCCTTGCGCTGGGGGATCTCCACCGAGATGATCTCGTTGTCGAACTTGCCGTCCTTCTGGGCTGCGGCGGCGCGCTCGTGGCTTTGTGCCGACAGCTCGTCCTGGACGTCGCGGTTGAGGCCCGCCTTGCCGGCGTACTGCTCGGTGGACGCGCCCATCGCCAGCTCGTCGATGGCACAGAACAGCGAGTCGTGCATCATCGAGTCGACGACGGTCTTGTCGCCCATGCGCATGCCCGACCGGGCGTCGCGCAGCAGGTAGGGGGCGTTGGTCATCGACTCCATGCCGCCGGCGACGATGATCTCGGCCTCGCCCGCCTGGATGAGCAGGTCGGCCAGCATGATCGTGTTGATGCCCGAGAGGCAGACCTTGTTGATCGTGGTGGCGGGCACGTCGAGGGGGATACCGGCCTCAACTGCGGCCTGGCGGGCGGTGATCTGCCCGGCGCCGGCCTGCAGCACCTGGCCCATCAGGACGTAGTCGACCTGGTCGGCCGAGATGCCGGTGCGCTCGAGGGCGCCGGCGATCGCCTTGCCCCCCAGCTGGGCGCCGGAGAAGCCGGCGAGCGAGCCGGAGAACTTGCCGAACGGAGTGCGTGCTCCGCCGAGAATGACTGAACCTGCCATGAAGGATCTCCCTGGGTGTGTGCGATGTCGGGCGCGACGCGCTCGCCGTTTGGTTTTGATCACGCTACCTGTCGGTAACTCCTTGGGTCATTCCGGCCCGTCCCACTCGATCGGGCGGTCACCGCCGACGAGACCACCCGGATGGGTGCCGAGCCGGACGCCGAGGTGGGTCGGCTCAGCCCATCGTCAGGGCCAACTTGCCGAACACCGAGCCCTCGTGCAGCCGGGCGAAGGCATCGGCGGCGTCGCCCAACGGGTAGGACGCGTCGACGAGAGGTCGCACACCGGTGACGTCGAGAAACGACAGCAGCCGTTGCAGCTCGTCCCGGGTACCCATCGTGGAGCCGATCACCGAGAGCTGAAGGAAGAAGATGCGGGTGAGCTCGGTGGGGGAGGGATCACCGCTGGTCGCTCCGCACACGACGAGCGTGCCGCCGGGTCGCAGGGAACGGATCGAGTGCCCCCAGGTGGCGGCACCGACGGTCTCCATCACCGCATCGACCTTGTCGGGCAGGCGCTCGCCGGAAGCGAAATGGGCATCCGCGCCGAGCTGCTCGACCGCCTGGGCACCCTTGACCTCGTCTCGGGAGGTCACCCACATGCGCAGGCCCATTGCGGAGCCGAGAGCAACCAAAGCAGTGGCAACACCGCCGCCGGCGCCCTGCACCAACACCGTGCTTCCAGGTGGCAGAGCGTTGCCGGGAGCGATGCCGCTGCGGGTGGTCAGCATGCGGTAGGCGGTCAACCACGCAGTGGGCAGGCAGGCGGCCTGCTCAAAGCTGAGCGAGGCGGGCTTGGGAACCAGGTTGCGCTTGGGCACGGCCACTCGCTCGGCGAAGGTGCCCGGGTACCGCTCGGACAGAATCGACCGCTTGGGGTCGAAGGTCTCGTCACCGCGCCAGTCGGGGTCGCCGACCAGGGCGTGCACCACCACCTCGTTGCCGTCGGCGTCGATGCCGGCGCCGTCGCAGCCCAGGATCATCGGCAGCGCCTTCTCGGCCAGGCCCACCCCCTGCAGCGACCACAGGTCGTGGTGGTTGAGCGTTGCCGCCCGCAGCTGGACCGTGGTCCACCCCTCGGGCACCTCAGGCTCGGGACGCTCGCCCACCTCCAGCCCGGAGAGCGGATCCTCGGAGGACTGCGAAACGGCGGCAACAGCAAGCATTTTGGCTCCCTAGATCATGAGTGCCCTAAGACCGGCCCCGCCCCAAACAAACTCAGCGACCGGTCTGGATGTACTCCGTGATCGACTCGTTCTCATCGGCGAGGCGCGCCTTCTCCTCTTCCAGCTGATCGAGGCGCGACTTCACCACGTCGCCGATCGAGACGATGCCCACCATCCGACCCTCGCTGGCGACGATGAGGTGACGGATGCGGTTGACGGTCATCTGCTGAGCCAGCTCGGCCAGCTGGTCGGTCATCGAGCACGTGCGCACGTTGGTGCTCATCACCTCGGACACGACCTGCTCGAGCGCGGGTGTCGACCCCTCGCCGAGTAGTCGGACGATGTCCCGCTCGGAGATGATGCCGTCGACGTGGGAGCCGTCGCTCGACACCACCAACGCCCCGATGTTCTGTTCTCGGAGCGCAACGACCACATCGGCCACGGTGCTGTCCGGCCGGATGGTGGCTACCGGGCCCGACTCCCCCGAGCCCAGCGACTTTCCCCTCAGTACGTCTTCGACGTTCATGGTTCCCCCTGTCGACGCCAATCTAGCCCCGGCCCTATGGCCCTGCATGACACATCGGCGGGGTCCGATGAGAGCCCGTTCGCCCGCTTGCCGAAAGCGGGCATGGCGGTTCGTGAAATTCCCCGGCCGGTCGATAACCTCCACGGATGCAGGAGATTCTCGACGCCATCCAGTCCGACGCCTCGCCCGAGGACTTCGCCAACCTCGCCATCCCCGAGAGCTACCGGGCCGCCCACGTGCTGCGCTCCGAGCAGACGATGTGGGACGGCTACGAGTCGGCCGACAAGGATCCGCACAAGAGCCTCCACGTCGACGAGGTGGCCACGCCCGAGATCGCGCCCGATGAGGTGTACCTGGCGGTCATGGCCAGCTCGATCAACTTCAACACGGTGTGGACGTCGATCTTCGAGCCGCTGCCCACCTTCGCGTTCCTCGACCGCCTGGGCAAGGAGTCGGTGTGGGGTAAGCGCCACGCCCTCGACTACCACGTGGTGGGCTCCGACGCCTCCGGCGTGATCGTCAAGGTGGGCTCGGCGGTGCGCAACTGGAAGCCCGGCGACCGGGTGACCGTTCACTGCAACTACCTGGATGACCAGGACCCGTCGGCCCACAACGACTCGATGCTGGCCGCCAACCAGCGCATCTGGGGCTTCGAGACAAACTTCGGTGGCCTGGCCGACCTGTCGGTGGTGAAGGCCAACCAGCTGATGCCCAAGCCTGCCCACCTCAGCTGGGAGGAGGCGGCGGTCAACGCGCTGTGCTCCTCGACCTCGTACCGCATGTTGGTCGGCGACAACGCCGCCAACATGAAGCAGGGCGACAACGTGTTCATCTGGGGCGCCACCGGCGGTATCGGCGCCTACGCCACCCAGTTGGTGCTCAACGGCGGCGGCACGCCGGTGGGCGTGGTCTCCTCGCCCGAGCGGGCGGAATTGCTCAACGCGATGGGCTGCGAGTTCGTCGTCGACCGCAAGGCCGAGGGCTACCAGTTCTGGTCGGACGAGAACACCCAGGACGAGAGCGAGTGGCGCCGTCTGGGCAAGCAGGTGCGAGGGATGATCGGCGACGACCCCGACATCGTGTTCGAGCACCCGGGCCGTTCGACGATGGGCGCCTCGGTGTTCATCACCAAGCGCGGCGGCAAGATCGTCACCTGTGCTGCGACCAGCGGCTACATGATCGAGTACGACAACCGCCACCTGTGGATGAAGTTGAAGAGCATCATCTCGTCGCACTTCGCCAACTACCAGGAGGCGTGGGAGATGAACCGGTTGATCGACCAGGGCGCCATCGTCCCGGTGATGTCCGACGTCTACGACCTCACACACGTGGGCGACGCCGCGCTGAAGGTGCACCGCAACGAGGCCGAAGGCAAGCTTGGTGTGCTGTGCCTGTCGCCCGAGGAGGGCATGGGTATCACCGACCAGGCGAAGCGCGAGGTCGTGGGCGAGGACCGCATCAACCTGTTCCGACGGATGGCCGGCACCAAGGCCTGACCATCCCCGGCAGCATCGATCGCCGCAGCTCCATCGACGGTCTCGGCTCTGCCACCATTTCCAGCGTGGACTGCCCAGCGGCGTCGACGACTGGTACCGCCATCACCGAGAGGATCCGAACATGTTGCTGACCGAGATCGATCACGTGGCCATCGCCGTGCGCGACCTGGACGCCGCCGTGGCGTACTACGCCGAGGCCTTCGGGGCCGAGGTGGCCCACCGCGAGATCGTCGAGTCCGACGGCGTCGAGGAGGCGCTGGTGAAGGTAGCCGACAGCTACATCCAGCTGACCGCCGCCACCCGGCCCGACTCGCCGATCGCCAAGTCGATCGAAAAGCGCGGCGAGGGGCTGCACCACATCGGCTACCGGGTGGACAACTGCGCCGAGGCGCTGGCCTCGATGGTGGCCGCCGGCGCCACGCCGATCGACAAAGAGCCCCGCCCGGGATCCCGTGGCACGACGGTGGCCTTCATCCACCCGAAGGGCAGCTTCGGCACCCTCATCGAGCTCGTCCAGGAGTAGTACGGAAAAGCGAAAGCCCCGGAGCCGAGGTTTCGGCTCCGGGGCTTTCATCGTTTTTCAACCAGAGGGGGTTGGCCCTCAGTTGGCGGCGGCGTCGAACTCGGCGGCGCGGCGGCGCCGTTCGTTCTTGCGGCGCTTCCAGAAGGACTGCTTCCAGTGCTTGGTGCGCTTCGGCGGTGCCGGAACGGCGTTGGAAGTCGGAACCTCGTGATCCTCTCGGTAGCCGTGAGTGGCATGCGGCCGGTCGAGCACAACCTCGTCCACGTCGCCCTCCACCGAGGCGACGTGGAGGTCCTGGCGGACCTTCTGCCGCAACCGTCGGTGCTCCCGCTTGCGGTCCTCTCGGGGCTCGGGAACGACTGAGGTCTGAGACTTCTGATGCCGTTTGGACATCCGCTTCCTCCTCGTGTGACGCACCGGGACGATGCCCGGCGGGGAATCCGAACGCCTTGTTCGGATACCGAACTGCGAGGTGAAGGCTCGCCCCCCGGAGCCCATCTGGGTGGAAGCCGGAGGGTTCGCCGGGACCCCCTCAGTCCTGGCACTGCCCACCATAGGCCGCGCGCTCAACCGGTGCGTCGCGCTTCGCATCGGAGCCCTGACGGCGGTGGTCAGACCCGCTGCGCCGTGGCTCCGTCGGGCCGGTGAAAGCTGATCGACCGTCAGATACTGGCCGTTGACACCGTCTCACCGGCGGGTCATGGTGATCGGTAACGAAACCAAGGGGAGCAATTCACCGGACCGGTCAGCCGGTCCTCGTACGTCATCAAGGGGGGCTCGACGCTTGCTCTGATGGCCATGAAATCGGGATCGAATCCACGTCCATACCGTGAGCTGGATGAGCCGATCTTGAGATGCTGGTACCTACCAACGCCTTGAGACGGCCACCGGGCTCTCCCACCCGAAGGACGCTGGGTTCGGTCCCGGTTTCGCGTGTGCGTTGTGGCGCCCACCGAGAGCACTTCGCCGGCTTGTGCCCACGGGGAGCGGGGTTGACTCAGCCGCGCCGCGTTGAGCCTGGGCGGACATCGCGGTACAACACGACCTCCTGACGCAACGGCACCAGGTCGCGGCGCTGGGCCCGCAGGTGACCCTCGGCCTCCTGCCTCAGGGCCTCGATCTTACGGAGGGACTCCTGGCGCTGGGTTTCGAGCTCGGCCCGGGCGTTGGCCAGATCGTTCTCCAGCTGCAGCACGCGCTGCACGCCGAGGAGGTTGAGCCCCTCGTTGGTCAGCTCCTGAATGCGCAGCAGCTGATCGATGTCGGATCGGCTGTAGCGGCGGCTGCCCCCTCCGGTGCGGGCAGGGGCCACCAGGCCCTTGCGCTCGTAGATACGCAACGTCTGGGGATGAACCCCGGCCAGCTCGGCGGCCACCGAGATGACGTAGACGGCTCGGTTCTGATCGTGCATGGCTCGGTCACCTCCTCAGGTGGCTACTCGGATGCGGAATGTGGGTGGTTGAGCGTTGCGCCGACATTCCGGCGCCACGGGTCAGGAACCGTTCGTCTCGCTGTTGCGGGTGGACTTGAGCGTTGCATCGAGTTGTTCGAGCAGGTCTCGCTGCTCGGCGGTGAGGTCGGTGGGTGTCTCGACCTCGACGGTCACCAGCAGGTCACCGGTGGACTTGGTGGTTTCGATGCCCCGTCCCTTCACCCGGAAGGTCTTGTTGGTGGGGGTACCTTCCGGGATGCGAAGGGTGACGTTGGTGCCATCCAACGTCGACACGCGCAGCTTGGAACCCAGCGCGGCGTCGGTGATTGAGATTGGCTCGACGAGGCGCAGGTTGAGCCCGTCCCGGGTGAAGCGTGGGTGTGATGCGACGTGGACCCGGACCATCAGGTCGCCAGGGCGGCCTCCCGGGCTCGGCTCGCCCTTGCCGGCGACGCGGATCGTGTCGCCGTCGCTCACGCCGCTGGGGATCCGAATGCGCACCTCCTGCGGCTTGCGTACCCTGCCGATGCCCCGACACGTGGTGCATGGGGTGTCGATCAGACTGCCGCTGCCGTTACAGGAGGCGCAGGGCCGGCTGAACCCGAAAAGACCTTGGTTTTCCTGGGTGACGCCGGTGCCTGCGCAATCGGGACACACCCGTGGCTGGGTGCCTTTGGCCGCGCCGCTGCCGGCGCAATCCGGGCACGGCGCCTCGTTGCTCAGCTGCACGCCGGTGGTCAGGCCGTGGGCGGCATCCTCGAAGCTGAGGTAGACGTCGGTGACCAGGTCGGCGCCCTTGGTCGGCTGGCGGCGGCGTCCACTGCCACCGCCTCCGCCGCCACGGTTGAACAACCCACCCAGCAGGTCGCCGAGGTCGCCCACGTCGCCGCTGTCGAAGCGCATGCCGCCAGGACCGAAACCGCCACCGCCGCCACCGGGGAACCCATCGGGTCCGGCCCCGGAGGCGGCCAGCTTTCTGACCTCGTCGTATTCGGCTCGCTTGGATTCGTTGCCGATCACGTCATAGGCGGCAGAGATCTTCTTGAAGCGCTCTTCAGCCTTGAGATCGCCCGGGTTGGCGTCGGGATGGCTCTTCCGGGCGAGCTTGCGGTAGGCGGAGGTGATCTCCTTCGCCGTCGCTGTTGACGAGACGCCCAGCGCCTCGTAGTAGTCCTTTTCAAACCATTCACGTTGTGGGGCCACGGGGCACCTCCTTCAGCGCTTGGTGTGGCGAGGGCGCTCGTCGTCGCCGACGAGTCGTGGGTCTTGAGTACGGATCAGGAACGCACCTTCACCATGGCGGGCCGAAGCAGGCGATCACGCCATTGGTACCCGGCGCGCATGACGGCGCTCACCGTGTGCTCGCCGTCGCCGTCGCCCTCTTCGGACATCACCGCCTCGTGCAGGTTCGGGTCGAAGAGCACCTCGGTGTCGTCGACCTTGGTCAGGCCCTGACGTTCGAGCGTCGACAACAACTTGTTGGCGATCGGCGCCACATCGTCGGCACCGTGTGCCGCCGCCAGGTCGCAGTCGTCGAGGATCTCCAGCAGCGACTGCACGAGGTCCTCGGCCGCCCGGTTCTGTTGTTCGGCCCGTTGGGCTTCGACCCGGCGCTTGTAGTTCTCAAAGTCGGCCTGGACCCGCTGGGCCACCCCGCGCATGTCGTCGCGCTCGGTGGAGATCGCCTCGACCAGCTGGGCGCACTCGTCCAACTGCTCTTCGGCGGTCTCCCCCGTGAAGGTCGCCGACGTCGACGGGGAACCGGACCCCGAGCCTGCGTCCGACTCGGTCCCGGCGCCGTTGGCCTCGGCGTCATTTGAGGCCGGGTTGTCGGCCACCGGGCCGTCGCTGGGTGCCTGTTCGGCTGCTTCGTCGCGGTCGTTCACGAGTCGTCCTCGTCCTCGACGATCTCGGCGTCGACGACCTCCTCGTCGTCGCCCGACGCCTCGCCGGCGTCGCCGCCAGCTTCACCGGCCTGCGCCGCCGACTCGTAGATCTGCTGGCCGAAGCGCTGGCTGGCTGCCGTGAGGGCCTCCGTCGTCTGCTTCATCTTCTCGATGTCGTCGCCGGTCAGGGCCTCCTTCACGGCGGCCAACGAGTCCTCGACGTCCTTGCGGTCCGAGTCGGAGAGCTTCTCGCCGTGCTCACGCACCAGCTTCTCGGTCTGGTAGACGAGGGTGTCGGCCGTGTTGCGGATCTCGGCCTCCTCCTTGCGCCGCTTGTCCTCCTCGGCGTGGCTCTCGGCATCGCGCATCATCTGGTCGATCTCGTCCTTGCTCAGCGAGGACTGACCGGTGATCGTGATCGACTGCTCCTTGCTGGTGGCCCGGTCCTTTGCCGACACGTTGACGATGCCGTTGGCGTCGATGTCGAACGTGACCTCGACCTGGGGCACCCCGCGTGGGGCCGGGGGCAGGTCGACCAGCTGGAACTTGCCGAGCGTCTTGTTGTAGCTCGACATCTCCCGCTCGCCCTGCAGCACGTGGATTTCCACGGACGGCTGGTTGTCCTCGGCGGTGGTGAACACCTCGGTGCGACGGGTGGGGATCGTCGTGTTGCGCTCGATCAGCTTGGTCATGACGCCGCCCTTGGTCTCGATGCCGAGGGACAGCGGTGTGACGTCGAGCAGCAGCACGTCCTTGACGTCGCCCTTGAGTACGCCGGCTTGAATGGCGGCGCCCATCGCCACCACCTCGTCGGGGTTGACGCCCTTGTGGGCATCCTTGCCCAGCAGGTCGTGCACCATGTCGGCGACGGCGGGCATACGGGTGGAACCGCCGACCAGGATGATGTGCTCGATGTCGTTCTTCGACATGCCGGCGTCGGTGATCGCCCGTTCAAAGGGCACCTTGCAGCGCTGCAACAGGTCGGAGGTCAGCTCCTGGAACTTGGCGCGGGTGAGGCTTTCGTCCAGGTGCAGGGGGCCGGCATCGCTGGCGGTGATGAACGGCAGGTTGATCTGGGTCTGCTGCACCTGGGACAGCTCGATCTTGGCCTTCTCAGCCGCCTCCTTGAGGCGCTGCATGGCCATGTTGTCCTTGCTCAGGTCGACACCGTGAGCGCCCTTGAACGTGGCGACCAGCCAATCGATGACCGCATCGTCCCAGTCGTCGCCGCCCAGCGAGGTGTCGCCGTTGGTGGCCTTCACCTCAAACACCCCGTCGCCGATCTCGAGGATCGACACGTCGAACGTGCCGCCGCCAAGGTCGAACACCAGAACTGTCTGCTCTTCGCCGCCCTTGTCCAGGCCGTAGGCGAGCGCAGCTGCGGTGGGCTCGTTGATGATGCGGAGCACCTCAAGCCCGGCGACCGCGCCGGCCTCCTTGGTGGCGGTGCGCTGGGCATCGTCGAAGTACGCCGGCACGGTGATCACGGCCTGGTTGACCGTGTCGCCCAGGTAGCTCTCGGCGTCCCGCTTCAGCTTCATCAGGGTGCGAGCGGAGATCTCCTGGGAGTTGTAGGCCTTGCCGTCGATGTCGACCGACCAGTTGGTGCCCATGTGGCGCTTGACCGAGCGGATGGTGCGATCGGGGTTGGTGATCGCCTGGCGCTTGGCAACCTCGCCCATCAGCACTTCGCCGTCCTTGGCGAAGGCGACGACCGAGGGCGTCGTGCGCGAGCCCTCGGCATTGGGGATGACGATGGGTTCGCCAGCCTCCAGCACGCTGACGACCGAGTTGGTGGTTCCGAGATCGATTCCGACGGCCTTGGGCATGCCGAGACTCCTTCTTTCGTGTGACTGTGTTTCTTGGTGTTGGTTTGCTGACGTAGTTCGTGTTGTCGCGGCCCGCAGCGGCTGTTTGCTCGCCTGTGGGGCGCTCGTCATGGTGCACCTGAGCGACGAATTGTAGCGCTGGCAACCTCATGACAACGAGCGCCACAATAAAACCTGAGTGCTTCGTTATCAAGTCGGGTGGGTGGAATGCGAGGGTGTCGTTGGTCACCGGGTTGCCGGTGGGGCGTCGTGCATGGTGCCCGGGCACCCCAGGTGACGTCGGATCGTCGTTGCGGGCGCCCACCTGTCAGCATGTGGCCCATGGAATTGGTCTTGCTCCGCCACGGACAAAGCGAATGGAACCTGAAGAACATCTTCACCGGATGGGTGGACGTCGATCTCACCGACGTGGGGATGATCGAGGCGATTGAGTCCGGTGGGCTGATGGCCGAGGCCGGGGTGATCCCCGACGTCGTGCACACCTCGCTGCAAAAGCGCGCCATCCGAACCGCCGAGGAATCGCTGCGGGCGATGGACCGCCAGTGGATCCCGGTGCGGCGCAGCTGGCGCCTCAACGAGCGCCATTACGGGGCGTTGCAAGGTAGAGACAAGGCCCAGGTGCGCAGCGAAGTGTCTGCCGAGCAGTTCCAGGAGTGGCGCCGCAGCTTTGACGTGCCGCCGCCCGAGGTTGACTACGACTCCGAGTACCACCCGGTGAACGACCCCCGGTATGCCGACGTGGTCAGCGAGCTGCTCCCCGGTGCGGAGAGCCTGTCGATGGTGCTGCAGCGCGTTCTGCCCTACTGGTTCGACCACATCTGTGCCGATCTGCGCGCCGACCGCACCGTGCTCGTGGCCGCCCACGGCAACTCGTTGCGGGCCCTGGTCAAGCACCTCGAGGGCATCAGCGACGCCGACATCGCCGAGTTGAACATCCCCACTGGCGTGCCCCTGCGCTACGAGCTGGGTGGCGACTTTCGGCCCCGCACCACGATGGCGCTCGAGGATCGTTACCTGGGCGATCCCGAGCAGATCGCAGCTGCCGCCGAAGCGGTGGCCAAGCAGGGCCAGTAACCTCACCGGGTATCGGTTCGGTCGAGGCGTCGTTGCCGTCGGCGAGCCGGCCGAGCACGTAACCGCCACGTGGTGCCCGAGACGGTGGTGCCCGAGACGGTGGTGCCCGAGACGGTGGTGCCCGAGACGGTGGTGCCCGAGACGGTGGTGCCCGAGACGGTGGTGCCCGAGACATAGCCTCGGAGGCGATGTCGACGACGACCACGGCGATTGCTGCGCTGAACCGGGCGGTGTATTACCTGGACCGCGGGTTCGAGCCGGCGGCCAAGGCCAAGGCGTTCACCCGTGCCGCCGAGGTGGCGGCCGGCATGGACGACGACGACCTGGAGCGACGGGCTGAGGCGGGCACCCTCACCGACCTGGACGGCATCGGTCCGTCGACCGCATCGGTCATCGCCGACGCTGTGCTCGACCGGCCGCCGGCCTACCTGACCAAGCTGGAGCAGCGAACCCGCCTGCGGGTGAGCGCCGGGGCCACGGTGTTCGAAGCCTGCCGCAGCGACCTGCACAGCCACTCCACCTGGTCTGACGGCGGGGCACCGATCCGGACGATGGCGATGACCGCCCGGGCGCTCGGTCGCACCCACTTGGCGCTCACCGACCATTCACCCCGCCTGACGATCGCCCACGGGCTGACGCCCGAGCGCCTCGCCGAGCAGCTGATCGAGGTGGCCGCCCTCAACGAGGAGTTGGCGCCGTTTCGGATCCTGACCGGGTGCGAGGTCGACATCCTCGCCGACGGCACCCTCGACCTGCCCGACGACGTCCTGGCCGGGCTCGACCTGGTGGTCGCCTCGGCCCACTCCAAGCTGTCGATGCCCGAGCGTCCGATGACCGAGCGCCTGGTGAGGGCCGTCGCCAACCCCCACGTCGACGTGCTGGGCCACTGCACCGGACGCAAGCTGGTCGGCCGGGGTCGGCCCCCGAGCACGTTCGACGCCGAGCTGGTGTTTGCCGCCTGCGCTCAGTTCGGGACAGCGGTCGAGGTCAACTGCCGACCCGAACGACAGGATCCACCGGACGAGTTGCTGGACCTGGCGCTCGAGTGGGGCTGTTTCGTCTCGGTTGACTCCGACGCCCACGCTCCCGGCCAGCTTGAGTGGGTGGCCCACGGCTACGAGCGGCTGGGGGAGCGCGGGGTCGATCCCGATCGCATCCTCACCACCTGGGATCTCGACACGTTGCTCGACTGGTGCGCCGCTACCGGGTGATCGATCCCGACCGTGGCCCAAAGGTGCGGATAATCTCCGATGATGATGAAGAAGGCCTTTGCGCGGCTATTTCTGTGGCTCTCCCGTTTGAACTTCGTTGGAGATGTGCCGAAGGAATCGATCGTCCTGGTGGCCGGGCCGCACACGAGCAACTGGGACTTCTTGTTCATGCTCTCCTATGCCTGGGCGAAGGACGTCCCGCTCAGCTGGCTGGGCAAGGAGGAACTGTTCAAGGGGCCGATGGGGCCGATCATGCGGTGGACTGGTGGCATCGCCGTGGACCGATCCCATCCTGGTGGGCTGGTGGAGCAGATGGCCGAGCGGTTTCGGGATGGCCCCCGCATGGGTCTGGTGATCACCCCCGAAGGCACTCGCGGCAAGCGGGAGTACTGGAAGTCGGGCTTCTATCGCATCGCTCGCGCCGCCGACGTGCCGGTGGTGCTGGGCTACATCGACTGGCCCAACCGCACCGGTGGCTTCGGACCTTCGTTCAAGCTGACCGGCGACGTGACCGCTGATATGGACCGCCTTCGCGACCTGTACGACAACGTCACCGGCATTCGGCCCGAGAATCAGACCTCGCCCCGGCTGAGCGAAGAGGACGCAAAGCTCGGCTCCGGCGAACCGGGTGAGTCCGCCGCCGGCTGAGCATCAGGTGGTGGGTGCCTCCGGAACGAGCTCGAACAGCTCGGCCGGTGCGCCTCGGTTGTTGCGCCGCAGCCGGGTTTAGGGAGTGGGCGCCTCCGGAAAGAGCTCGAACAGCTCGGCCGGTGCGCCTCGGTTGTTGCGCCGCAGCCGGGTTTAGGGAGTGGGCGCCTCCGGAAAGAGCTCGAACAGCTCGGCCGGTGCGGCGATGTCGACCTGGTCGTAGGTGCAGGAGCGGGGGGTGCGGTCGCTGCGCCAACGCTGGAAGCGGGCGGGGTGGCGAAAGCGGCCCTTGGTGAGCTGTTCGACCACCACTTCGGCCACCAGCTCGGGCCGCAGCGGCACCCAGCTGTGGTCGCGCTTGGCCGACCAACGGTTGGGGGCACCGGGCATGCGCACGCCGCCATCGGCGTGTTGCTCGGGGTCGGCCCACCCGGTCCAGGGGTGGGGCTCGCCCTCGCCCAGCCGGTAGGGCGCGAGCAGCTCGGCCAGCTCGGGACGCTGGGCCGCTTTGAACGCCGAGGCCACCCCGACATGTTGCAGCGACGCTGCTCGATCGCCCTCGGGCCGGTCGTACAACCCGAGCATCATCGAGCCGACGCCGTCGCCGGACTTGTGGGGGCGGTAGCCGGCGACGACGACGTCGATGCTGTGTCGGTGCTTCACCTTGGTGAGGCTGCGCTTGTCCTCCTCGTAGACGCCGTCCGAGCGCTTGGCCATCACCCCGTCGAACCCGGCGCCCTCGAAGCGCCGAAACCAGTCCTGGGCGACCTCCGGGTCGTCGGTGACCGGCGACAGATGAACCGGAGGGATGACATCGGCCAACAGCGACACGAGCGCACCGCGCCGTTCGATGAAGGCCATTGGGCGAAGGTCAACCTCGTCGAGCGCCAGCAGGTCGAAGACGACCAGCGAGGCGGGTGTCTCGACCGACAGCCGCTCGATCCGACTCTCCGCCGGGTGAATGCGCTGGCCGAGCAGGTCGAAGTCGAGCCCGTCGGGCGTGACGACGACCACCTCGCAGTCGACGACGCAGCGGCGTGGAAGCTGGGCGCGGATCGGGTCGATCAGCTCGGGGAAGTAACGGGTGAGCGACTTCTGGCCTCGGGAGCTGAGCTCCACCTCGTCGCCGTCGCGAAAGACCACGCAGCGGTAGCCGTCCCACTTCGGCTCGTACAGCAGCCCATCGGCCTCGGGCACCGTCGTCGTCGCCCTGGCCAACATCGGCTTGATCGGCGGCATCACCGGCAACTGCATCTGGGACTCCCCTCGGCAACTGGTTCGAGAAAATCGTACTGGGGAGCGCAGAGCGCGCTCTGACGCACGTCTGGACTCCCGGGTTCGGGTCGGCGCACGCAGCGGGAGCCCAGAGCGCGCCCTGGCGTACATCCGGACTCCCGAGTTGGCCTGCGAGGGTGGCCGCTCATTGGTGCGGCTGTCCGGCGCACCCTAACTTTGGCGCTCTTATGGAGAACAGCATGTCCGCTCGCATCGATGATCTGCACCGGCGGCGCCAGGAATCCCTCAACGCCGGTTCGGAGCGCCTCGTCGAACGCCAGCGATCCGGCGGCAAGATGCTGGCCCGCGAGCGTCTCGAGTACCTGCTCGACGAAGGCTCGTTCAACGAGCTCGATCAGCTGGCCCGAAGCCGCTCCTCCTCGCTGAAGGACGACTACCGCCCCTACGGCGACGGGGTGATCACCGGCTGGGGCACCGTCGATGGTCGCAAAGTGTTCGTGTTCAGTCAGGACTTCACCGTGTTCGGTGGCGCCCTCGGCGAGGTGTTCGCCGAGAAGATCCACAAGGTGATGGACCTGGCGCTCAAGGCCGGGGCCCCCTTGGTCGGCCTCAACGACGGCGCCGGCGCCCGCATCCAGGAGGGCGTGGTCAGCCTGGCCAGCTACGGCGGCATCTTCCACCGCAACGTCCGGGCCTCCGGCGTCACCCCGCAGATCTCGGTGATCATGGGCCCGTGCGCCGGCGGAGCGGTGTACAGCCCGGCGATGACCGACTTCATCTTCATGGTCGACGAGACCTCGCACATGTTCATCACCGGTCCCGACGTGGTGAAGACCGTGACCGGCGAGACGGTGACGCTCGAGGAGCTCGGCGGCGCGGGCGCCCACTCGTCCAAGTCGGGCGTCGCCCAGTTCGCCGGACCCGACGAGAAGTCGGTGCTCGACGACGTGAAGTTCCTGTTGAGTTTCCTCCCGGCCAACAACCTGGAGGAGCCGCCGTTCCTGCCCTCGGACGACCCGCCCGACCGGCTGGTGCCCGAGCTGCGCGACATGATCCCGCTCAACTCCAACATGCCTTATGACATGACCGAGGTCATTCGGGCGATCGCCGATGACGGCGAGTACTTCGAATATGCCCCGCGCTGGGCCGGCTCGATCACGTGTGGCTACGCCCGCATCGGTGGCCACTCGGTCGGCATCGTCGGCAACCAGCCGGCGATGTACGCCGGGGTGCTCGACATCGAGTCCTCCGAGAAGGCCGCCCGCTTCGTCCGCACCTGCGACGCGTTCAACGTGCCGCTGGTGACCTTCGTCGACGTACCCGGGTTTCTTCCCGGCGTCGACCAGGAGCACAACGGCATCATCCGCCACGGAGCCAAGCTGTTGTACGCCTACTGCGAGGCCACCGTGCCCCGCATCCAGGTGATCACCCGCAAGGCCTATGGCGGCGCCTACGTGGTGATGAACTCCAAGAGCATCGGTGCCGACCTGGCGTTTGCGTGGCCGTCGGCGGAGCTGGCGGTGATGGGCGCCCAGGGCGCGGTCGAGATCGTCAACCGTCGGGAGCTGGCGGCAGCCGAGGATCCGGTGGCCAAGCGGGCCGAGCTGGTGGCGGCCTACGAGGAGAACCACCTCAACCCGTGGGAGGCGGCCGACCGCGGCTACATCGACGACGTGATCGACCCGGCCGAGACCCGGCGCAAGCTGGTCGCCGGGCTGGAGATGCTGCGCTCCAAGCGCGAGGAGCTGCCCGCCCGCAAGCACGGTAACGTGCCGCTGTGAGACCCAGCCTTCAGCACGACGAATCCGCGGTTGGCGTGCGCACGATCACCCCGGCCCCTGCCGACGATGAGGTCGTGGCGATCGTCGCCGCCATCCAGGTGGCCTACCCCCGATCCGTCGGCGCCGACGAGCGGATCACAGCGCCCCGGTGGCGCTTCTCCGGTCGCTGGTGGACCAAGCCGGCGCCGCTGCGCCGACGTCGTCCCTGGGGTCTCTGAGCACTCAGGAGCCTTCGAGCGCGGATAGGTTGACCAGCGATGGAACTGACGACCGTCGCCCCCGACGAGGTGACCGTCCACGACGGCACCACCGTTCATCGCCATGTTGGCCTGGAGCCGGCGACCGCCTACCGATTCGACGGTCTGGACGCGACGACCCTGCCCCGACCCAAGGGCGAGCTGCTCGGTACGTTCGCCACGGTCAACGACGTGCACTTCGGCGAGACCGAGGCCGGGCTGATCGACGGGCAGGGCGAGGCGTTCTCGGTGCCGCCGGGGAGCACGCCGTACCCGACGCTGATGAACACCGATGCGGTGGCCGAGATCGCCGAGCTCGACCCGGTTGCAGTGCTGGTGAAGGGCGACCTGACCACCGACGGGTCCGCCGAGCAGCTCGCCGAGTTTGAGGCGACCTACCGGCCGACGTTCGGCGACCGGCTGCACTTCATCCGGGGCAACCACGAGAGCTACCACCACGTCGAGGTGGGGCCCAGCTACGAACGGGTTGAGCTGCCGGGCGCGCTGGCGATCATGTTGGATACCTCCCGCGATGGCCACCCCAACGGCGACCTGAGCGCCGAGCAACTCGAGCGGCTCGACGATGAGGCGGCCGACAGCGACGTGCCGGTGCTCGTGTTTGGCCATCACCAGATCTGGCTGCCCGACGAGGACCAGCGAACCGATCGATTTTTTGGCATCCTGCCCGACGCATCCGAGGCCCTGCAGGCGCTGATCGCCCGCCGCCTTAACGTGCGCGGCTATTTCGCCGGGCACACCCACCGCAACCGGCGCCGGGTTGTGGCGGCGTCGGGCGACGTGCCCTACGTCGAGGTCGCCAGCGTGAAGGATTTCCCGGGCGCCTGGGCCGAGTACCGCCTTCACGAGGGCACGCTGGTGCAGGTGCTCCGCCGGGTGTCCACCGCTCGGGCGCTCGAATGGACCGATCGCACCCGGGGCATGTTTGGCGGGGTCTATCCGATCTACTCCTTCGGAGAGCTCGGCGATCGCTGCTTCTCGATCGATCTGGGGCGCTGAATCTCCGCCGCCGAGCGCCGCCGCTGGCCCGAGCCCGACCCCGGCGACCCGCCGGCGGCCGGACCCCTGGTCGGCCTCAAGGTGCTCGAGCTGGCCACCGTGCTCGCCGGCCCGGGCGCCGGACGTTTGCTCGCCGACCTGGGTGCCGATGTTGTCAAGGTCGAGCACCCGGATCGCCCCGACCCCACCCGGGCGATGGGGTTCCCGGCACCGGACGGGGGACCGTCGCTGTTGTGGCGGATTACCGCCCGCAACAAGGTGCTGCGAACCGCCGACCTCAAGACCGACGGCGGCCTTGAGGCGGTGCTGGCGCTGGCCGCTGAGGCCGACGTGCTGATCGAGAATTTCCGCCCGGGCACACTCGAACGCCTGGGGTTGGCGCCGGACGTGCTGTGGGAGGCCAACCCCACGCTGGTGATCACCCGGGTGACCGGCTTCGGTCAGGACGGCCCCCATGCCGGACGACCCGGCTTCGCCACGATCGCCGAGGCGATGTCGGGCTTCGCCGACATCAACGGCAGCCCGGATGGCCCTCCGGTGTTGCCGCCGATCGCGCTGACCGACGAACTGACAGCGGTGGTGGCCGCCTACGCCACGATGGCCGCCGTGCACGCCGGGGTGGGCCAGGTGGTCGACGTCAGCCTGCTCGACAGCCTGTTCTCGTTCATGGGGCATAACTGGGCGGCCTATGCAGCCGACGGCACCCTGCAGCCCCGCATGGGCTCGGAGCTGCCCTACTCGGTGCCCCGCAACGCCTATGAGACTGCCGACGGGCGCTGGGTGGCGCTGTCCGCTTCCGCCGACACGGTGGCCGCACGCGTCGCCACCATGGTGGGGCTGGGCGACGACGAACGGCTGAGGTCCTTCGCCGGGCGGGTGGCGCACCGCGCCGAGCTGGACGCTGCCGTGGCGGCCTTCATCGCCGAGCGCACGCTCGACGAGGTGCTGACAGCGTTCGATGCGGCCGACGCTGCGGTGGCGCCGATCTACTCGATGGCCGACGTGGCCGAGGACCCCCACTTCGTCGAGCGGGACGCGACCGTCACCGTCGACGGCATCGCTATGCCGGGGCTACTCGCCCGGTTCTCGGAGACCCCGGGCAGGATCCGCTGGGCGGGCCGGGACGAGCGGGGTCGACCGGCCGGGTAGGGGATCGGCCGGTCTCGAGCCAGGCCCTTGACGCAACCCCTCATGCGTTCTATAACTAACGCGACCCTCTTTAAGAAGTAGGGAGCCAAACATGACTCGACTTCAGCAGCTCCACGACGGGTACGGGCAGAGCCCATGGCTGGACAACCTCACGCGGGATTACCTGCGCGATGGCACCCTCGCTCGCATGGTGAGCGAGGGGATTCGCGGTGTGACCGCCAACCCGACCATCTTCGCCAAGGCGATCGAGGGCTCGAATGCCTACGACGCTCAGTTCGCCGATCTGCTCCGTGCCGGCCGTGAGCTGATCGACGCCTATTGGGATGTCGTCGTCGACGATGTCGTCGACGCGCTCGGCGTGTTGCGACCGGTCTACGACGCCAGCGGGGGTGGCGACGGGTTCGTCTCGATCGAGGTCGCCCCCGAGTTGGCCCACGACGTCGACGGGACGATCCGGGCGGCACAGGATCTGCATGAGCGGATCGACCGACCGAACCTGCTCGTCAAGATCCCTGCGACGGTCGAGGGCGTCGATGCCATCGCGGCGATGATCGCCGGGGCTCGCAGCATCAACGTCACCCTCATCTTCTCGATCGACCGTTACGCGGAGGTGATCGAGGCGTACCTCTCGGGTCTGGAGGCGGCCGCCGGACGAGGTGGCGACCTCTCGTCGGTTCACTCGGTTGCCTCGTTCTTCGTCAGCAGGGTCGATGTCGAGGTTGATCGACGCTTGGAGGCGATCGGGGGCGACGAGGCGTTGGCGCTGCGTGGCCGGGCGGCGGTGGCCCAGGCGCAGGTCGCCTACCGGCTCTTTCGGGATCGGTTCGCAGGCGATCGCTGGGAGGCTTTGGCGGCACGAGGTGCGCGCCCCCAACGACCGTTGTGGGCATCGACCTCCACCAAGAATCCCGCGTATCCCGACACGCTCTACGTCGACAACCTCATCGGCGACGACACGGTCAACACGCTGCCCGAGGACACGATCGCGGCATTCGAGGACCACGGAACCCTCGCTCGTACCGTCGACATCGATGCCGACGCGGCACAGCAGGTCATCGACGACCTCGAGGCGGTGGGAATCGACCTCGAGGACGTCGGCCGGACACTCGAGACCGAGGGCGTGGACAAGTTCAACGCCTCCTTCGAGCACCTGATCGGGTCGCTCGACACCAAAGCACAAGCGCTCGCCGCTTCGTGACATGAGTTCGATCGGCGGGCCCGCAGCCAGCAGGGGTGCACAGCCGGTTTGGAAGGGTTGCGCGCCCGCACCTTGCACGGCCGTTGGGCCGGGGGCCTGAGATGGACTGGGCGGGCTGGGCCGTCTTCGGGTTTGTCGCCACCGCTGCGCTCACCGGCGTGATGGTCGGCGCGCAGATGCTCGGGCTCACCCGACTCGACCTGCCGCTCATGCTCGGCACGATCGTCACCGAGGACCCGGACAAGGCCCGCGCTGCAGGGTTCTTTATCCACCTCGGCATCGGGCAGGGCTTCGCGCTCGGCTACGCCGCCGTCTTCGCCCTGCTCGGCCGGGCGACGTGGTGGCTCGGCGGCCTGCTCGGCATCGTTCACGTCGCCATCGTGCTCACCGTGCTCGTGCCCTGGTTCGCAGTCGTCAACCCGAACATGGCGTCGTCGCGGGCGGGGCGATCGTCAACCGCCTCCCTCGAACCGCCGGGACCGTTTGGCCTCAACTACGGGGCCCGGACCCCGGCGGTGGCGATCGTCGCCCACATCCTCTATGGCATCGCGCTCGGCGTCCTGTTGCGCGCCACCTGACGTGGACGCCGTCGACGAGGCCGTGCGCGGGGCGAGCCGGCCGATCGAGGACCTGGGGATGATCGGTGACACCCGAACGGCGGCGCTGGTCGGCTCGGACGGCTCGATCGACTGGATGTGCATCCCGAGTTTCGACGGTTCGCCCGTGTTCGGTCGNNCGGCGGCGTCGCCGCCGGTCGGTTTCGCATGGGTCCGAACGCCCCCGCCACCGTGATTGACCGCGAGTACCGGCACGAGACCGCGACGCTCCGCACCACGTGGGTAACCGACGCCGGCCGGTTGACGCTTACCGAAGCCATGGTGAGCGAGGTCGCCGGACGGTTCCTGCCGACCACGCTGCTCGTACGGCGCCTCAGCGCTGTCGAGGGCCCGGTCGAGGTCGGCATCGAGTTCGATCCCCGCCTCGGCGAACGCCATGTCGCACCACGTGTCGAGCGGCGCGGCGACGTCACCGTGTGCTCGTGGGGTGCCGAAGCTATGGCGCTGACCTGCTCGGCGAACCTCGACCTCGAACCGGGTGGGACCCACACGGTGACCATCGAGGCCGGCGAGGACCTGACCATCGTCGTCGGTGTCGCCGATCACGAGCCGCTGATCTATGTCGACCCTGCGAGAGCGTGGGCCGCCGTGTGCGACGACGAGCGGGGCTGGCGCAGCTGGTGCGCCGACATCCCCGACGACATTCCCCACCGCGACACCGTGGTGCGCAGCCTGCTCACCCTTCGGCTGCTCACCTACTCCCCGTCGGGTGCGCCGGTGGCGGCGCCCACCACCTCGCTTCCCGAAGACCCGGGCGGCATCCGCAACTGGGACTACCGCTTTGCCTGGCCCCGGGACGCAAGCATCGGTATCGGCGCGTTCCTCGGCGTGGGCAAGGATGACGAGGCCCGTCACTTCCTGGCGTGGCTGCTCCATGCCAGCCGCCGCGACCGGCCCCGCCTGCCGGTGCTGCTCACCCTCCATGGGCGGCATCCCAGGGGTGAAGGGGAGATGACGGGGTGGCCCGGGTACGCCAACAGCCGGCCGGTTCGGGTGGGCAACGGGGCCGCCGACCAGCATCAGCTCGATGGGTACGGGTGGGTGATCGACGCCGCCTGGTTGCTCACCGCCGCCGGCCACGGCCTGTACACCGAGACGTGGCGGGCGCTGCGAGGCTTTGTCGACGAGGTGGTCGCCCGCTGGCGCGATCCCGACGCCGGTATCTGGGAGGTCCGAGGCGACGAGGCCCATCACGTCCACTCCAAGCTGATGGCCTGGCTGGCCCTCGACCGGGCCCTCGCCATCTCCGCAACCCAGCGAACCCCGAAGCGACAGCAGGACGCGTGGCGTCGGGAGCGCGCGGCGCTGGCCGCCGACATCGCCGCCCACGGCTACAACGACGTCGTGGGCGCCTACACCCGGACCTACGGGTCGGACGACCTCGACGCAGCGGTGCTCGTGCTGCCGCTGCTCGGTGTGGAACCCGCCGCTTCGGAACGGATCCGGTCGACGGTCGCCGCCATCCGCCGGGAGCTGGGCGCCGGTGGGCCGTTGGTCTACCGATATCCCCCGGGTGAGGACGGCCTGCCCGGTGGCGAGGGTGCCTTCCTGCCGTGCTCGTTCTGGCTGGTTCAGGCGCTGGCCTTGACCGGCGACGTGTCCGAGGCCCGGAGCGTCTTCGACGAGCTGGTCGCCATGGCCGGCCCCCTCGGCCTCTTCGCCGAAGAGGTCGACCCCGAAACCGGTGCGTTCATCGGGAACTTCCCCCAGGCGCTGAGCCACGCCTCCCTCGTCCAGGCCGCCCTTGCGCTGCGGGGTGCGGGCAGCTCAGCGTCATGAACCACAGGTGACATCGCAGGCTTCCGGCGCGTGCGGTTAGTAGCGGGTCTCGCAGGGGATGCCGTTGCCGTCGGCATCCATGTGGGCGGGTCGGCCGAGCTGGTTCCAGATCACCACCATTTCGTCGAACGGCACGGCGCGCATCGCCAGGTAGCCGCACCAACTGCCCGGTGGAGCCGGCGGGGGCAACTCGACGGAGGCCCGCTTGTCCGGGTCGGCTGGGGGATCGGTGACGCCGGGGGGGCGCGGGGTCGCCGGCAGCTTCACCGTCATGTCGGGGATCGCCACCTTGCCGATCGGCTTGGCGGTCGCCGCCGGGGGCACGTACGCGTCGCGCTTGGCGACTTTGGCGAACGGGTCGACGCCGGTCACGGCAACGACGTGCAGCGACTTCGGGCCCTGGGCCGAGGCGGTGACCTCGACCGAGAAGGCATCCCGCTCCCGGACGAGGGCGAAGCCGCAGCAGTCGGCCGATCCGGCGACCACCAGGCGGACCGGCCCGGTCTCGCCGATGAGCATCGAGCCGGCTCGAGCGGACGCCGCCGGCTTGTCCACCGTGCCGTTCGAGCCCGGTGCCGTGGACGAGCTGGGTCCGCCCTTGGCCCCGTTTGGTTTGGTCGCCTCTGGCTTGGTCCCGGCCTCGTCCTCGAGCACGTCGACGAACGCGACGTCGGCGGTGATCGCATCGCTCAGCCGGCCGTCATCGACCAGCCCGTCGATCACCGGCTGCGGTGCGACGATGACGCGGCCGGTCAGGTCGTAGCGCCCATCGGCTGCGGGCAGGTCGGCGGCGGTCTGCTTGGAGACGAGCTGGGCCTGGAGCTGCTTCACCGTCGTCACGTCGACGGTCGCTCCAGGTTTGGGTTGAGCGCCATCGGCCAGCGCCACGAGGGGCTTGGCGCCGCTCGGTACTCCGCTGGTCGTCGTCGCCGAACTCGCCGTCGTCGCAACGCTATCGTCGGGGCGGGCGATCTCTTCGCTCTCGGTGAAGTTGCAGCCCGTGGCAGCCACCACCATGACGGCCGCGGCCAAACATCGCACACCTCGCCTCATGTGGTGGTTCCTCGCTGCCGTCCGGATCGGTGACCATACCCACCGGGCCTCCGCGTTCGGGAGTCGGCGGGCGACCGTTCCCTGATGAGGTGCCGACCTGGAGCCCTGCCGCAACCGTCGGTGAGCCCCGAGCCGGGTCGATTGCGCAGGGGCCGAACGCAGTCGGGCTAGCGCCGAGCGATCGCCAGGTTGGCGATGTCGCCCATGATGGTCGCCAGCTCGAAGTTCTTGGGCGTATACACAGCGGTGATCCCCTGGCTGAGGAGACGTGCCTCGTCGTCGGGGGGGATGATGCCGCCAACGATCACCGGCACGTCAACGCCATCCTCCGCGAGCAGCCGGACGACCTCCGGCACCAGCTCCAGGTGCGACCCGGACAGGATCGACAGGCCGACGACCTCAACGTCCTCGTCGCGGGCGGCCGCTGCGATCTGAGCCGGGGTCAGGCGAATGCCGGCATAGATCACCTCCATGCCGGCGTCGCGGGCGGCGACGGCGATCTGCTCGGCCCCGTTGGAGTGGCCGTCGAGGCCGGGCTTGCCGACGAGCAGCCGCACCGGCCCACCGGGCAGCGCCTGCACCCGTCGTGCGACAGCTGCCAGGCCATCGTTGCCGGGGCCGGCTCCGGCGGCGGTGCCGACGCCGGTCGGTGCCCGGTACTCGCCAAACGTCTCGCGCAGCACCCCGGCCCACTCGCCGGTCGTGCCGCCCACCTCGGCCAGGGCGATCGTCGAGGCCATGATGTTCTCGTCGCTGCGGGCCACCCGCTCCAGCTCGGCGAGTGCGGCGTCGACCTCGGAGGCGTTGCGGGCCTCGCGCCAGGCCTGGACGTCGGCGATCGTCTCGGCGGCCACCTCGGGGTCGACCTTCATGATCGACTCGTTGCCGCCGAGCGGCGACTCGGCGGTCGAGGTGTTGCAGTTGACGCCGATGACCGGCAGGTCGCCGCCCTCGATGCGGCGCATGCGCTCGGTGTGGCTGCGCACCAGGCGGCCCTTCAGCTCGTCGATCGCCTCGAACGCCCCGCCCAGCGACAGCACGTCGTCGAGCTCGGCCTGGGCCTCGTCGACCAGGTTCCGGGTGAGGGCCTCCATCACGTGGCTGCCCTCGAACAGGTCGTCGTACTCCAACAGGTCGGTCTCCTGGGCCAGCACCTGCTGGATGCGCAAGGACCACTGCTGGTCCCACGGGCGGGGCAGCCCCAGCGCCTCGTTCCAGGCGGGCAGCTGCAGCGACCGGGTGCGGGCGTTGCGCGACAGGGTGACGCCGAGCGCCTCCAACACGATGCGCTGCACGTTGTTCTCCGGCTGCGCCTCGGTCAGCCCCAGGCTGTTGACCTGCACGCCGTAGCGGAACCGGCGGGCCTTGGGGTCGCTCACCCCGTAGCGCTCCTCGGTGATGCGGTCCCACATCCGGGTGAACGCCCGCATCTTGGCGGTCTCCTCGACGAAGCGGATGCCGGCGTTGACGAAGAACGAGATCGAAGCGACGATCTCGGGCATCTTGTCGAGCGGCACCTGGCCCGAGTCCCGCACCGCGTCGAGCACCCCGATGGCGGTCGCCAGCGCATAGGCGATCTCCTGGGTGGGCGTCGCGCCCGCCTCCTGGAGGTGGTAGCTGCACACGTTCATCGGGTTCCACAGCGGAACGTTGGTGTTGCAATAGGCGAACATGTCGACGATCAGCCGTCGGGAGTGCTCGGGGCCGAAGATGAATGTCCCCCGCGACAGGTACTCCTTGACGATGTCGTTCTGGGTGGTGCCGCGCAGCGCGTGTGAGTCGACGCCGTTGGCCCTGGCGTTGGCCACGTAGAGGCCCAGCATCCAGGCGGCGGGTGCGTTGATCGTCATCGACGTGTTCATCTCGCCCTGCGGGATGCCGTCGAGCAGGGTGGCCATGTGCCCCAGGTGGGCCACCGGCACCCCGACCTTGCCGACCTCGCCCCGGCTGCGGGGGTCGTCGGGGTCGTAGCCGGTCTGGGTGGGCAGGTCGAAGGCGATCGACAGGCCGGTCTGACCCTTGGCCAGGTTGGTGCGGTACAAGGCGTTGGACGCACGGGCGGTCGAGTGGCCCGAGTAGGTCCGCATCATCCACGGGCGGTCGGGCTTCCGACGTGGGGACGCAGAGTGGGACGAAGGGGTGGCCATCACCTCATTCTTTCGGGAACGGCGGCGGGTGTCACGCCCGGGAGCCGCTGCGGGAGGTGTTGCAAGGAGGTGGTGCGGGTGCGGGCGGGGGCTTCGGCGGCCAGAATGGGGGTGTGCTGGCCCAGAACCCTGAACTGTTCCTCGGAGAAGACCTGCTTGCCTGGCTGGTGCTCGCCTTCGGGGGTGCGCTGGTGGTCGGCAACGTGGCGGCGCTGCTTCGGCCGCCGACGCACCTGCGCGATGGGTCCGAGCCGGGCGGACGGCCCGGCAAGGCCAAGACGGCGGGCTCGACCGGCGCCGCCCATCCGCCGGTGGGGCGAGCGGTCGCCATGATCATCGTCGGATTGGTGGCCGCGATCTGGGGCCTGGCCTCGCTCGTGGGCGGCTGAGATCAACTTCGCGCCGTCGCCCCTGGTCGCATCGGCCGAGCCGGTCGACCAACCACCTGCGCTGATGACCGCACACGTCGGGGTGAGCTACGGAGGCGTGCGGGCCACCGACGACGTGTCCCTCAGCGTTCAGCGCGGCGAGATCGTCGGGCTGATCGGGCCTAACGGGGCGGGCAAGACCTCGCTGGTCGACGCCTGGTGCGGCTTCGTCGCCCACGACGGAACCGTCGAAGTGAACGGGCACGACGTCACCGGGCGACCGCCCCACCGGCGGGCCCGGGCGGGCCTGGCCCANNCCCGCACCTGGCAGACCGTCGAGCTGATCGACGACCTCACCCTGGCGCAGAATTGCGCGGTGGCCGCGCCGCACGCCGACGCCGCCCACCTCGCGGCCACCTTGGAGCGGGTCGGGCTGGGCGGACGGGGCGGCCGGCGGCCCGGCGAGCTGTCGCTCGGGCAACGCAAGCTGGGCGGGGTCGCCCGCGCTGTCGTCGCCGGGGCGGCGGTCGTGGTGCTCGACGAGCCCGCCGCAGGACTGGATCCGACCGAAATCGAGGCGCTGGCCTCCGTTGTCGAATCCCTGGCCGCCGAGGGCCTGGGGATCGTGCTGATCGAGCACGACACAGCGCTGGTCTTCCGGCTGTGCTCCCGGGTGGTGGTCCTCGTCGGCGGCCGGGTGCTCACCGACGGAACGCCCGAGGAGGTCCGCGCCGACGGCGAGGTCATCGCCGCCTACCTGGGGACCGCCCGGTGACCGAGGAGGGCCTGGTGGTCGAGGGGCTCACCGCCGCCTACGGCGACAGCACGGTGCTGTCCGGCGTGTCGCTACGGGTGCGACCCGGCGAAGTCGTTGCAGTGCTCGGGCCTAACGGCGCCGGCAAGACGACGGTGTTGTCGGCGATCGCCGGGCTGGTTCCGGGCGCCGACGGGTCGGTGCGAGTCGACGGGGTGGAGCTGGGCTCGGCCGCGGCTGGAGCCCGGGTGGCCGCCGGAATGGTGTCGGTTCCCGATGACCGTGGCCTGTTCCCCAGCCTCACCGTCGCCGAACACCTCCGCCTGGTCGGGTCCTCGGTCGACGAGGCGGCCGGGGTGTTCCCCGCACTCGCGGGGCTGGCCGCCCGGCGCGCCGGGGCATGCTCGGGCGGCGAACAACAGCAGCTGGCGGTGGCCCTGGGGATCGTGCGTCGCCCGAAGGTGCTCTGCATCGACGAGCTGTCGATGGGGCTGGCTGCCCGGGTCGTCGTCGAACTGCTGTCCGGCCTGCGGGCCCTGGCCGACGAGGGCGACACAGCGGTGCTCGTCGTCGAACAGTTTGTCGATGCGGTGTTGGCGGTGGCCGACCGCGGCGTGGTGCTCGGCGGCGGGCGGGTGATCCGGGACGAACCGTCCGAACAGCTGCTCGCCGACCGGGCGGCGCTCGAAGCGGCCTACCTGGGCTCGGCCCCCCGCCGGCGCTGATTCCGGCCGTCGGTGAGGGGCACGGTCAGGCTCACCTCGGCGCCGTGTGGCGCTGTGCTGCGCCACCCGACCCGCCCGCCCACCGCCTCGATGCGGCCGGTGATCGACTGCGACATGCCGATGCCGGCCTCGGCGCCCTCAACGTCGAAGCCCGCCCCGTCGTCCTTCACGGAGACGAACACCGCGTCGTCGTCGAGTTCGACGTACAGCGTCACCGCCCCGGCGTTGCCGTGTTTGGCGGCGTTGGTCATCGCTTCCCCAGCGGCGCCGGCGAGTGCGGCGATGATCGACGGGTCGACCGCGGCCTCAGTGCCGCCGCCCGCGTCCTCGTCGAGACCGACCCCCACCACCTGCACCCGCAGCCGGTGGGTGCGCTCGGCGCGCCGGGCGACGTCCCGCAACGCCGGGCCGAGGGCGAGTTCGGGGCCGGCGAGGTCGTCGTCGCCGAAGAGCCATGAGCGCAGGTCGAGTTCCTGGTCCCGGGCCAGGCGCGACAGTTCGCTGTCGGTGCTGCGGCGCTGGACCACCGCCAGGGTTTGCAGCACCCCGTCGTGCAGTTCGCGCGCCATCTCCTCGCGAACCTCGGCCTGGGCCACCCGCCGTTCGGCCCGGCCGAGCCGCTCGACGACGGCGCCGGCGGCGAGGCCGGCCACCAGCCAGAGGGCCACGGTCGACGCGATCGACAGCGACTGGCCCCCGGCGTCGGCCAGCCTGGCCAGCTCGCCGACGAACGCCAGGCCGGCCAGGGCGACCGCGTTGACCGCCCCCAGCGTCAGGGCGGCGACCAGCCCGCCCCGGCGTTCCCAGATGATCGCCGCAGCCAGCACCGGCATCAGCGGCCACGCGGAGGCGTAGCGCTGCCCGACCGTCGAAGTCCACACCCACGGATCGGCGATCAACAGCGCGGCGGCCAGCCCGGTTTCGATCACGGTGACGATGCCGGCGAAGCGTTGGGTCATCGGAGCGCGGACCCGGGCGAACTCCCACAGCGACCACACCCCGATGACCCCCAACCCACCCCATGCCACCCAGGGGTTGGCCACGTCGTTGCGGGCGACGATGACGACCACCACCATCCAGGCGAACACCGCCAAGCGGGCCAAGGACAGCCCGCGCAGCAGGGACGCCTCGAGTTCGGGGAGCTGGGCAGACCCCAGCGGGGTGGCCGGGGCGGTCACCCCAGCCATGGTACCGGCGGCGGGGTCAGCGGGACTCGGCGAGGACGGTGGCCAGCCGGGCAGCCAACGCAGCGTTGTCGGCGGCCAGCGCCAGGTTGGCGGGCACCGAGCGGCCGAAGGTGGCCTCTCGGATCGCTTCGAGCACCCACGGGGTCACCCCCGGGCCGGTCACGCCCAGCCGGCGGGCCGAGCCGAGCGCCTCGTCGATATGGGGCCGAATCTCACCGAAGGGAATCTCGGCCTCGGCGGGGATCGGGTTGGCGACCAGCAGGCCGCCGGGGTGGCCCAGCGACCATGTGGCCCCCACGATGGCGGCCAGTTCGTCGAGGTCGTCCACCCGGTGGGGCACCGGATGGCCCGAGTCGCGGGAGTAGAAGGCTGGAAAAGCGTCGGTGCGCCAACCGAGGACCGGCACGCCCAACGTGTCGAGACGCTCCAAGGTGGCGCCGAGGTCGAGGAAGGCCTTGGCGCCCGCTGACACGCACACGACCGGCTCGCTGGCCAGGGCGCCCAGGTCGGCCGACACGTCGCCCGTCTCGGCCCAGCCCCGGTGGGCACCACCGATCCCGCCGGTGGCGAACACCGAGATTCCCGCCAGGGCGGCCAGCCGCAGCGAGGCAGCCACGGTGGTGGCTCCAACCGGCCAGCGGGCGCCGATCGCCACCCCCAGGTCCCGGCGCGAGGTCTTCGTGTCCGCCTCGAGGATGCGCCCGTGCTCGTCGGGGTCAAGCCCCACCCGGGCCTCGCCGTCGACCACGGCGGTGATCGCCGGAACGGCACCGCCGGACCGTACCGAGTCGAGGCAGGCGGCGAGCGCGGATTGGTTGTGGGGGGCGGGCAGGCCCATCCGGGAGAAGATCGTCGATTCGAGGGCGACGACCGGGTGGCCCTCGGCCAGGGCGGAGCTGACCTCGTCGCTGAGGCGGACAGACGTTTCGGGTCGTGGCATCTGTGCAGTGTCGCATCTGGTGGGCATTCGACGCAGCGGGTGGGATCCGCGAATCGGGCGCGACCGGGCGGTACGGTGGATGGGCGCGGGCGGCGGATCTCCTGGGAGGGATTCCCATGCGCGAGCGCGGCGATCGGCCATCACAACAACGGCTCTGGCCCCGATCACGATCGACAAAGTCGCGCGGACACGGTTCGGGCAGCGGAGCGCCGACCGGCGCGACCACCGGGGTGTTCTCCACCGTCGGAGCGGAACCGCGCTCGAGCTGGACCGAGCCCGGCGACGTGGTGATTCCCAACCCGTCGGTCGACCCGTCGACCCGGTCCTGGGTCGACCCCGATGCGGTCCCCGGGGTGCTCGGCCCGCCCCAGGCCAACCCGACCAGCCACGACGAGCCACCCGTCGCGGCACCCTCGAACTTCGCCGAGGCCCTTCGAGCGCCCCAGCCCGACCACCGGCTTGTGGTCGGCGCATCGAGTACCGGGCTGCTCCACCGGCTGGGCATCGACGGTCAGACCGGGCCGATCGACCTGGTCCGCGACCCGCGCACCCGGCTGGTCGGGGCCCTGGTCGCCGTCGTTGTCGCTGTGCTGCTGCTCGGTCGCCTTGGCGATCTGGTATCGCCTGCTGGCCCGGCCGGACCCCGGATGGGTGTGGGGTCGGCGGCGGCGGAGCCTCCATCGGGCGCGGCGGCATCCACGACGCCCCCCGACCAGCAGACCCCAGCGTCCGCCGATGTCGACCCGCAACTGGTCGTCATCGGCGTCGGGGGCGGGTTGAGCGCCGAGCGGGTGCGCCGCTGGGAGGACGTGGCGGCAGCGACCGACGCCCGGTTCACCTTCTTCACCTCGATCACCGACCTGCTCGGACCGGTCGGCATCGACCGCTATCTGCCGTCCGGCCCGGGGCAGAAGGCCCCGGCACCGGTCGCTGCAGGCGATGATGAGGCCCGGCGCCAGGTCGGAGCGCTGGTCGACGCACTGGCCGACCGTGCCACAGCCGGACACGAGGTGGCCGCCGGGCTGGGGCCCGACGACTGTCCCAAGGACGGCGCCGACGGGTGGAGCGCCGGGGATTGGTCCTCCGAGCTGGGCCAGTTGCGCTCGGTGGGGGCTCACCCCAACCAGTACAACGCCTGGGGCGATGAGCTGCCCGACCTGTTCGCCGGCGGGCTGAACGGCGCCGCCGCCCGCTGCGCCGACGTCGCCGACGGGACCGCCGCAAGCGCTGCCGGACCGACCGCTCTGGCCAGCGCCCTCGCCGAGGCCGACCTCCACTGGATGGTCGCCCGGCCGGCGGCGACGGCGCAGGGCGCCCCACCCCGGCAAAGCCTTGGGCTCTGGCACTTCTCGCCGGCGGTCGACACGTCGACGGCCAACGCCGGCGCGCTCGAGGCCGAACTGGCCGACGGCCTGGCGGCGGCGATGACCGGCGATCGGGCTCCCTTCGTCGTCACCGTCGCCGGTGAGAGGGCGCAGAGCGCGTCGAGCGACGCGGCGGTACTCTCATTCGTCCAGGACGCATGCGGACGCAGCGACGTTCGGTGCGTGACCTTCTCCGAGGCGGCCCGGCAACTCGAAGCCCAGGGGCCCAAAGTACCTGGCTGAGAATTCACTACAGCCCGCGGGAACGAAACGAAGCCGCCTCCGGTTACACTCTGCATCACTCGTCTCGGGGCTATGTGGCCCTGTATGGAGGCAATCTCTCGTGTTCGAACGCTTTACTGATCGGGCTCGCCGGGTCGTCGTTTTGGCCCAGGAAGAAGCTCGACTTCTCAACCACAACTACATCGGTACCGAGCACATCCTGCTCGGGCTGATCCACGAGGGCGAAGGCGTCGCCGCCAAGGCCCTGGAATCCCTCGGGATCTCCCTCGAAGCGGTGCGCAGTCAGGTCGAGGAGATCATCGGCCAGGGCGGCTCATCGCCGTCGGGGCACATCCCCTTCACCCCCCGTGCCAAGAAGGTGCTCGAGCTGTCGCTGCGCGAAGCACTGCAGCTCGGCCACAACTACATCGGCACCGAGCACATCCTGCTCGGCCTCATCCGCGAGGGTGAGGGCGTGGCCGCCCAGGTGCTCGTCAAGTTGGGCGCCGACCTGTCGCGTGTTCGCCAGCAGGTCATCCAGCTGCTGTCGGGCTACTCCGGCCCGCAGGGCGCCAGCGGCAGCGGCGAGAAGGCCGCCGCCGGCACCGGCGGATCCAGCGGAGAAGGCGGCCAGTCCGGCTCGCCCGTGCTCGACCAGTTCGGGCGCAACTTCACCCAGTTGGCCAAGGAACACAAGCTCGACCCGGTCATCGGTCGCTCGAAGGAGACCGAGCGGATGATGCAGGTGCTCAGCCGCCGCACCAAGAACAACCCGGTGCTCGTCGGCGAGCCCGGCGTGGGCAAGACAGCGATCGTCGAGGGCCTGGCCCAGGCGATCGCCGATGGCGACGTGCCCGACACGCTGACCGGCAAGCAGCTGTACACGCTCGACCTCGGCGCCCTGGTCGCCGGGTCCCGCTACCGCGGCGACTTCGAGGAGCGCCTCAAGAAGGTGCTGAAGGAGATCAAAACCCGCGGCGACATCATCTTGTTCATCGACGAGATCCACACCCTGGTCGGCGCGGGTGCGGCCGAGGGCGCCATCGACGCAGCCTCGATCCTCAAGCCGATGCTGGCCCGAGGCGAGCTGCAGACGATCGGTGCCACCACGTTGGACGAGTACCGCAAGCACCTCGAGAAGGACGCCGCCCTCGAGCGGCGCTTCCAGAAGATCGTCGTCGACGAACCGTCGGTCGCCCACACGATCGAAATCCTCAAGGGGCTGCGCGAGCGCTACGAGGAGCACCACCGGGTGACGATCACCGACCAGGCGCTCGTCGCCGCCGGCAACCTGGCCGACCGCTACATCTCCGATCGGTTCCTCCCCGACAAGGCGATCGACCTGATCGACGAGGCCGGCAGCCGGCTGCGCATCCGCCGCATGGCCGCCCCCGAGGAGTTCCGTGAGCTCGAGGCCGAACTGGCCGACGTCAGCCGCCAGAAGAAGGAAGCGGTCGAAAGCCAGGACTTCGAGCAGGCCGGCCGCATGCGCGACCGCGAGAAAGAGTTGCTCGAGGCCAAGGAGAACACCGAGGCCGAGCTGAGGGCCTCGGGCGAGGATCTTTTTGACGAGGTCGACGAGGAGTCGATCGCCGAGGTGCTGGCGATGTGGACGGGTATTCCCGTCTACAAGCTCACCGAGGAGGAGACCACCAAGCTGCTTCGCATGGAGGACGAACTCCACGAGCGGGTCATCGGTCAGGACCAGGCGATCAAGTCGGTGTCCCAAGCGATCCGCCGCACCCGCGCCGGGCTGAAGGACCCGAAGCGTCCGTCCGGTTCGTTCATCTTCCTGGGCCCCTCAGGCGTGGGCAAGACCGAGTTGGCCAAGACGCTGGCCGAGTTCCTCTTCGGTGACGAGACCGCCATGATCAGCCTCGACATGTCCGAGTACATGGAGAAGCACACGGTGAGCCGCCTGGTCGGTTCGCCCCCCGGGTACGTCGGGTACGAAGAGGGTGGTCAGCTGACCGAGGCCGTGCGGCGCAAGCCGTTCTCGGTCGTCCTCTTCGACGAGATCGAAAAGGCCCACCCCGACGTGTTCAACACGCTGCTGCAGATCCTCGAGGAAGGCCGGTTGACCGACAGCCAGGGCCGCTCGGTCGACTTCCGCAACACCGTGCTGATCATGACCTCCAACCTGGGCACCGCGGATCTGCGCAAGGCCAACGTCGGCTTCTCGCGCAATGATGAGGCGGTCAGCTACGAGCGGATGAAGGCCAAGGTCAACGACGCACTCAAGGCGCACTTCCGGCCCGAGTTTCTCAACCGGATCGACGACGTCATCGTCTTCCACGAGCTGAGCAAGGACGAGGTCATCCAGATCGTCGATCTGATGACCGCCCGGGTTGCCGAGCAGCTCGCCGGATTGGGCATGGGCCTCGAGATCACGGAGGCGGCGAAGATTCACTTGGCCGATACCGGGTACGACCCGACGTTGGGGGCCAGGCCGTTGCGCCGGGCGATCCAACGCCAGGTGGAGGATCCGGTCTCGGAGAAGCTGCTCCACAAGGAGTTCACCGCCGGCCAGATCATCGTGGTCGACGTTGAGCCCGACCCGGAGAATCCGGACGAGAACATTGCGGTGTTCAAGGCGGTCGAGGGCTTCATCCCGCCCGACTCGCCGGCGGAGATGGTTGCCGGCGATGTGGCGGGCGATGTCCCGGAGTCCGGTAACTGATCCGACGATCGTGATCGGGACGCTCGGTTGAGCGTCCCGAGCTCGAGAGCAACGGCCCGGCCCGCCCCACGAGGGCGAGCCGGGCGGTTGCGCGTTCGCCATGACAGCTACGGGCACCGAGCCTTCGAGGTCGTTGGCCACCGTGGGGGCCGTCTACCGTGACGGGGGTGCGAACCCCCTCCCGCCGAATCCGCTCGGTGCTGCTTGCGTTGTTGGTCGTCGTCGGCCTCGTCGGTTGCGAGGCGACCGCCGAGGTGAACGTGGACGTGGCCGAGGACGGCTCGGGCACCGTCGAGGTGGTCGTCGAGCTCGACCGCGACGCGCTGGGACGCATCGGAGGCCTGGAGGCGATCGACACCAGCGATCTGGCCGCAGCCGGTTGGGACGTGACCGACCCCGAGCTGGTCGAGGACGGCTCGGTGAAGCTACTGGTCACGAAGGACTACGGACGACCGAGCGACCTGCAGCCAACCCTGGAGGAGATCACCGGGCCCGACGGACCGCTGCAGGGCCTTCAGGTCAACGTGCTCGACAAGTTCGGCGGCACCAAGTACGTCCTCGACGGTCGCCTCGTCACCGAGGTCAACCTCGCCCAGTTCTCCGACCAAGGCGTGGCCGACGCCCTCGACGGCCTGGCGTTGGGCCGCAGCGACAAGGACCTGGCCGCCGAGCTGAAGGACAACCCGGGGTCGCTCACGCTCGACCTGTCCGTCTCCATGCCCGGCGAGCTGATCGACAGCAACGGGGAACGCTCCGAGGGCACGTCGGCGGGCAGCCGGGTGAGCTGGAGCGCCGATCTCACTGCGGCGGGTACCGAGACGGCGCTCAGCGCCACCTCGGAGGAAAAGTCGGGCCGGGCCCCGCAGTTGGTGTTGGTCGGTGGGGTGCTCGTGTTGTTGGCCGGCGCCGTGCTGCTCATCGGCATGTGGGCCAGCCGGCGTCTCGATCGGTAGCGCGGCTGACCCCGGCCGAGCGCGTCTCTGTCGGCTTGGTCGGTGCGATCCGGTTTGTCGGATCGCAACCCAGCCGTAGTTTTCCGGGTCGTGGGGAACTCCTGGCCCTTCGTCGTCGTCTCAGGTGGCAAGGGTCCAGGGAGGCAGCGTGTCCAGATCGGTTCGTCAGGTCGTTCGAACAGCGTTGAGGCGGCAGTCGGGTCACCGGCGTACCTTCGATGAAACCCGCCCACACCACTCCGAGTGCCCGCATGTCGGCAGCGGGTTGCGCTGCGCTCCTCGTTGCGCGGCGGCTGTCAGCACAGCGATCGTGCTGGCAACCGTCGGATGCGGAACCGCAACCGAGGGTTCGGTGGACGCACCAGCCACCAACGGACCAGTAGCCGAGGGAACGCTCCCGACCGACACGTCGGCCGCGGCCGAGATGCTGTCCGACAGCGAGGTGGTGTGGCAGGTGGACATCGGCGGTGGGCTCGTGCCCTTCGCCGTCGCCGCCAACGACGTGCCCGAGGTGACCATCTACGGCGACGGTCGCATCTTCGTTGCCGAGGAGCTCGAGACGCCGCCGTGGACGGTGCCGCCGCCCGTGGAGGTGTTGCTGGGCTCGGTGCCGCCCGAGCAGCTCCGGGCCTTCCTCGATGATGCAGCGGCATCCGAGATGATCGATGAGTCGGTGAACTACGGCACCCCACGCGTCGCCGACTTGGGTGGTACCACGGTGCGGCTCCGCAGCGCGGCTGGCCCGGCCGAGGTCAGCGTACATGGCTTGGGGTACGACGCGCGGGGCGATCTCGGCACGTCGGAAATCGAGGCCCGCAACACACTCGAGACGCTGATCGAACGATCGCGTCGGTTGGGTGATCGACCTACGCCGTGGGTGCCGGATCGGGTTGAGGTGACCGACCTGCCGGGGACCCACGAGTTCGGCACGACTCCGGAGGGGACGACACCGTGGCCAGGGCCGCGGTTCGTCGAGGTGTTCGGCACGGTCAAGCCCAACGACACGGTCGCCGGGTCGCGCTGCGCCGAGATCGCCGGTGTTCACGCAGCCGAGGTGTTTTCCGCAGCGCGGGTCTCCGGCATGCCGTTCGTCGATGATCAGGGTGCCGAACTCCAAGTGGTGGTGCGGGCACTGCTCCCGGGCGAGGTGGCCTGCGACGGTCCGTGAGCATCGCCAGGGATCGCTGCCGCTCTGGTGGAACTGGGCCGTGTCGCTTCGGTCGTGGACGAGTGGTTCCCCGTCCGCTCGGCACCGAAGTGATCGCCGATGTGGAACGTGGGAACGCATGTGGTCGACGCTCACGTGGAAGGGTCATCTCGTAGTGTCGCTGCGGCACCGACCTGGTCGGACCGGTGCAACGACCTTCACGACGATTGATGCGTTCACGCACCGCCTCACGCCAAACAGGAGCACGACATGCGCCGGCCCATCACCAGCCCAACCGCCGCTGCGGTCGGTCCGTACAGCCACGGCGTCGACGCCGACGGTGTCGTCTATTGCTCGGGGCAGACGCCGATCGACCCCGCCACCGGCGCGCTCGTCGAGGGTGACGTCGCCCGACGCACCGAGCAGTGTTTCGACAACCTGTTCGGCGTGCTCGCAGCGGCCGGGCTCACCCCGGAGGACGTGGTGAAGATCAACGTCTTCCTGACCGACATGGACGATTTCGAAGAGATGAACCGGGTGTACGCCTCCAGGTTTGTTGAGCCATTCCCGGCGCGCACCACCATCGGGGTGGCTTCGCTCCCGCTCGGCTCGAACATCGAGATCGATCTGATCGCGCAGCGTCGGTGAACACGTCCGGCGAAGCCATCCTGTACCCGCCGTGGCCGCTGTGGGGCGAAAGGCTCTCGCCGGCCTTCGTTGTCACAGTTCGTTTCTAGCGTGGTGTCATGGCTTCCAAAGCATCACCCGCACCCGTCTTCCGCTGCCTGGCCTGTGGGCAGGAGGCCCCCAAGTGGGCCGGTCGCTGCGGCGGGTGCGGCGACTGGAACACCCTGACCGAGGAGCTGGCGGCTCCGGCCGACGACCACCCGATCCCGCACGTGCCGGGCACGGTGCGGGCGATCGGTGACGTTCCCGAGCTGGGGGACCCACAGTTCGCAACCGGCATAGGCGAGCTGGACCGAACGCTGGGCGGCGGCTTCACCGGGGCATCGGTCAGCCTGATCGGGGGTGAGCCGGGGGTGGGCAAGAGCACGCTGTTGTTGCAGGCCTCTGCGGGCGTGGCCCGGAGTGGCCGCGGCGTGCTCTACGTCACCGCCGAGGAGTCGGCCAATCAGCTCAAGCGACGCGCCCAGCGCCTGGACTCCATCTGCGACGAGTTGTACGTGCTGGCCGAGACCAGGCTGGAGGTGGTGCTGGCTCGGCTGGCCGAGACCACCCCGGCGTTGGTGGTCGTCGACTCGGTCCACACGCTCTATGACGACAGGGTCAGCGGCGTGCCCGGCTCGGTCACCCAGGTGCGTGAGGCCACCAACGCCCTGGTGGCGGTCGCCCGGCGCAGCGGTGCCGCCGTCGTGTTGGTCGGCCATGTCACCAAGGACGGCGGCCTGGCCGGGCCGAGGGTGCTGGAGCACGCCGTCGACACCGTGATGCACTTCGAGGGCGACCGCGACGGCGCGCTGCGGCTGTTGCGGGTGGTGAAGCACCGCTTCGGTGCCACCGACCGGGTGGGCATGTTTCGCATGGGCCGCCAGGGCATCGAGTCCTTGGACGATCCGTCCGGGCTGTTGCTGGCCGATCGGCGCGCCGGGGTACCCGGTTCGGCGGTGGTGGCCGTGCTCGAGGGCCACCGGCCAGTGCTGGTCGAGGTGCAGGCGCTGGTCAGCCCCCGCCCGGCGGGCACCGGGGGGTACGGCACCCGCACCGTCACCGGGCTGGTGCCCAGGCGCATCGACCTCATCCTGGCGGTGCTCGCTCAGCGGGCGCAGCTCGACCTGAGCAACGCCGACGTGTTCGTCTCGGTCGCCGGCGGGCTGACCGTTCGCGAGCCGGCCGCCGACCTGGCGATCGCCGCCGCAGTGGTGTCGGCGGCAACGCTGCGGGCCATCCCCGGCGATGTGATGATGGTGGGGGAGGTGGGGCTCACCGGCGAGCTGCGGGCGGTGCCCGAACCGAGCCGCCGGATCTCGGAGGCGGCCAGGCTGGGCTTCCACCGCATCGTGGCGCCGCGCGACCGCAGCGTCCACCCAGCCGGTGGCGCAGCCGAGTGGTCGCGCTCCGCCCGCCTTCAACAGGTGCCCACGCTGGGCGAGGCGATGCAGGCGATCTCGCTGCAGGATGCCGACCTGCGGGCGGTGTAGCACTCCTCGGTGGCGGAGCGACACCGGCGCTGCGGTCGCACGCCCGCAACACCCTTCGAGCACTCAGCCGGCAGGCCACCCGGCGGCGGTCATGTCGTCCATTGCTCCACCGTCGAGGACGTCCAGGCCGATGGCCCGCATCTCCCCGGCTGCGACCGCTGAACGATTGCCGCTGCGGCAATAGACGACGTAGTCGGCGTCGGGGTCGAGTTCGGCGATCTGGGCGTCGAAGTCCGGTCCCTGAATGTCGATGAGCCGAGCATCGTTGACGTGGCCGGCGTCGAACTCCTCGGGAGTACGTACGTCGATGACGATGCGGTCGGCATCCAACGCCACCCCGGCTGCTTCCCGGCCCGGCGCTGGAGCGTTCGAGCCTTCGGCGCCGGGGGTGGCTGCATCTGCCGCCTCATCGCCGGAGCACCCGGCGAGCGCTGGCCCTGCTACCAACAATGCCAAGGACGCGAGGACGGCTCGAATGGGTGAAGGGCGATTCATCGGGTCAGTATTGTCCGTACATTCGCTCACCGCCCAGTCGGAGGCGCGGGTCGACGCTTCGTGCGCGTTTTAACTGTCGATGATCGCGTTCGAAGTCCCGAACCCGCTGAGGGCCCCCGGGTGATCAACCGGTGTGGGAGGATCGGGCGATGAACGAGGACACCTTCACCTTCGACGGAAGCGACGGCCAATCGATCCACGTGTATCGCTGGACCGGAGACGGCACGCCGCGGGCGATCGTCCAATTGGCGCACGGTATGGGCGAGCACGCCGCCCGCTACCGCCGGTTTGCCGAAGCGCTCACCGACGCCGGATACGTGGTGTACGCCAACGACCATCGCGGTCACGGCCGCACCGCCGGTGGTCCGGAGCATTACGGCGAGCTTGGGCCGGCCGGGTGGGCGGGCCTCGTCGCCGACATCGGAACGCTCGGCAAACGGGCCCGCGAGGAGCACCCCGACACGTCGCTGATCCTGTTCGGCCACTCGATGGGCTCGTTTGCGCTCCAGCAGTTTCTGATCGGCCACTCCGGCGACGTGGATGCTGCGGTCCTCTCGGGCACCTCGGCGCTCGACGTGATTGGAGCTGGAATCGATCCCGATGCCGAGGTCGATCTCAGCGCCTTCAACGCCCCGTTCGAGCCGGCGCCGACCGAGTATGAGTGGCTCAGCCGGGATCGCGCCGAGGTCGACGCCTACGTCGCCGACGACGCCTGCGGTTTCGGCCTCGACGCAACGGCCGCTCGCGGCATGCTCGAGGGGACCGCATCGACCAGCGATCTGGATTCGATCGCCCGGGTGCGGGCCGATCTGCCGATCTACCTCATGTCGGGCGACGCCGATCCACTGGCGGGCGGCGGTGAGCTGATCGAGTTGGTTGCTCAGCGCTACCGCGACGCCGGAGTCGACGACGTCTTCGTTGCTCGATACCCGGGGGCACGCCACGAGATCCTCAACGAGATCAACCGTGACGAGGTCACCGCCGACCTCATTGCGTGGCTCGATCGAGTGCTCGCCTGAACTCTTGCTCGGTGGACGCTTGGCGCTTCGACCGACGATTGGTTCGATATCGGGTGGCGGCGCTGCAGCTGGTCCGCTCAGGGCCAGGGCCAGGGCCAGGGCCGGGCATTGGCAGCTTGGCGCTAAGATAGAAACGTGATCGCTCGGCGCAAACAGGAGTTGTGGGACGCGCTGTCGGCGGTCGCTCCCGGAACCCAGCTGCGCGACGGCCTCGATCGCATCTCCAAGGCGAGGATGGGCGCCCTGATCGTCGTCGGGGATGGCCCGGAGGTGCTCAACGTGTGTTCGGGCGGGTTCCTCCTCGACGCAGCGTTCACGCCCCAACGGTTGAGCGAGCTGGCCAAGATGGACGGCGCCATCATCTTGTCGGCCGACTCGTCGCGTATTGCCCGCGCCAACGTTCACCTGGTGCCCAACCCCAACGTGCCGACCACCGAGACCGGCACCCGCCATCGCACCGCCGAGCGTGTGGCGCGCTCGGTCGGCGTGCCGGTGGCCACCGTGTCCGAGGACATGGCGGTGCTCACCGTGTACCGGGGCGACGAGAAGTACCAGCTCGAGTCGATCCCCAACATCCTCAACCGCTGCGATCAGGCGCTGCAGACGCTGGAGCGCTACAAGAGCCGCCTCAACGAGGAGCTGGCCAGCCTGACCGCCCACGAGGTGGAGGGCCTGGTGACACTGCGCGACGTCATCGTCGTGCTGCAGCGCTCCGAGATGGTCAGCCGGATCGCCGACGAACTCCGGCACCACCTGATCGAGCTGGGTGCCGACGGCCGCCTGGTGCGCCTCCAGCTTCGCGACCTGATGGCGGGCGTCGGCGACGAACGCACCAACCTGATCCGCGACTACGCACCCGACGGCATCGAACCTGCGGAGGCGCTCGAGCGTCTGCGGGACCTGGACCCGGGCGAGATCACCGACCCCGACGATGTCGGCGACGTGCTCGAGCTCGGCGACGGCAACTCGGTCGACCTCGACCAGACGATGCAGCCGCGCGGCTATCGCATCCTGGCACGCATCCTGCCCCGGCTTCCCGAGCCGGTGATCGAAGCGGTGGTCGGCAGCTGCGGCCGGTTCGACAAGCTGATGCGGGCCTCGACCGAGGAACTGGCCGACGTGGCCGAGGTGAGCGAGCAGCTGGCAGCGGTCATCCGTGACGGTCTCAGCCAGCAGGCTCAATCGTCGATCCTCAACCGCTACCAGTAGCCACCGTCATCAGGAGCCGAACAACTCGGCCGAAAGGGGACCATGCGCATCACGTTGCACACCGGCACGCCGGCGGAGATCGCTCGTCCGGCCGGGGTGACGCCCGCTCGTGGCCTCGTCATGTGGCCCGATATCCGTGGTCTGCGGCCGCTGTTCGACCAGCATGCTCAACGGGTGGCCGACGCCGAGGGCTGGGTCGTGGTTGTGCCGGAGATGTGGCCCGGCCGCGAGCAGCTGAGCGTGGTCGATCGCCTGGAGTCCGCCGGTGAGCTGCGCGATGACGCCAAACTGGCCGATGCGCTGGCTGCAGCGGAGGCGACCGGGTGCGACACCGTTGGCATCATGGGGTTCTGCATGGGTGGCATGTACGCCATGAAGGCCTCGTCGTCGGGGCGGTTCGACGCTTCGGTGAGCTTCTACGGCATGATCCGCATGCCCGAGGCGTGGCGGGCTCCCCATCAGACCGATGCCATCGATTCGGTCGCAGCGCCGGGAGCGTGTCCCGTGCTGGCGCTGTGCGGCACGGAGGATCCGTGGCTGCCGGAGAGCGAGTTGGACGAGCTGGACGAGGTGGCCACCGTGGTGCGCTACCCCGGCGCCGACCATGCGTTCGCCCAGGACCCCGACGGTGCCAACCACCGCCCCGAGGATGCGGCCGACGCGTGGGGGCGTGCCCTGGCGTTTCTGGGCAGCGGCGGCGATCCGACCGCTGCGAGCGAAGCGGGGTCACCAACGTGAGCGACGACCTGATGAGCGGCGAACCGGCGACCGGCGAGGTCGCGCCTGCGCTCGGAGCCATCGAACTCCGGGTGCTGGGATGCCTGATGGAGAAAGAGCTGACCGTTCCCTCCACCTACCCGCTGACGCTCAACGCGCTGGTGACGGCCGCCAACCAGAGCTCGGGGCGCAACCCGATCATGGCGCTCGACGCAGGCGAGGTTGCCGGCGCGCTCGACGCCCTGCGAGATCGCTCGCTGATTCGTCGGGTGTATCCCCGCTCCGGAGAGCGACGGGAGAAGTTCCGTCAGGTGGCCGACGAGGTGTTGGAGCTGTCCGATGGTCGTCGGGCGGTGCTGACGCTGCTGATGCTGCGCGGGCCGCAGACGCCAGGGGAGTTGCGCAGCCGGGCCGGCCGCCTCCACAGCTTTGGCGAGCTGTCCGAGGTGACCGATGCGCTGGGCGAGCTGGCCGGTCGCACCACGCCGCTGGTCGTCGAGCTGCCCCGTCAGGCCGGTCGCCGCGAGGCCCGCTGGGCCCACCTGCTGGGAAGCGCTGCGCCGGCCGATGTGGTGGCGGAACAAGCCGACCCGCCTTCCGTCGATTCGCCACCTCCACCTGCGATGTCACCGTTGCTCGACCCGCTGCGACCGCTGATCGGCCGCTGGGAAGGGTCCGGGAAAGGGGAGTACCCGACGATCGACGACTTCGGGTACTCCGAAACGATCACGTTCGCGCCGCTGGCCGACAAGCCGGTGCTGGTCTATACGTCGGCGACCAGGCACGCCGACGACGGTCGTCCGCTGCACGCCGAGACCGGCTACCTGCGGTTGATCGGGGAGTCGGAGGTGGAGCTGGTCATCGCCCAGGCGCCCGGCCTCATCGAGGCGGGATCCGGCCTCGCCACCCATCCCGGTGGCGCCGAGGATCGGCACGCCGTGCGCTTGGCGGTCGACTCCACCATCGTCGCCGGCACACCCACGGCCAAGGAGGTCACCGCCACGGAGCGGCGCTACCTGGTGACGGGCAATCGGCTCGGCTACGACCTCGCCATGGCTGCGGTCGGCCTCCCGATGACCCACCACCTGACCGCCGAACTGAAGCGGGTCGAGTAGCGCCCATCCTCCATCGGTTGCGCCGTGGGTCGCGAAACCTCGACGTCGCAAGCGAATCCGTGGTGTAGCTTCGCCGCACCGCAAAATGTGGGGGTGTCTCCATGATTTGGACGAGCGACGAAGCGTATCGGCGTGGCATCGATGTGATGTCCGAGGTGGTCGAGCAGGTGCCCGGTGACGCCTGGGGTCGGCCATCGCCGTGTGAAGGCTGGCGAGCGCTTGATGTTCTCGGCCACGTCGGCGCCGCGACGGCCATGGGGCTGCACATCCTGCGCGGCGAAGCGCCCGATCTCGGCTTCGGGCGTCAGGATCCGCCCGGTGACGCCGTCCGGGCCGACCCGTTGCTGTGGTGGACCGGCTTGGCCGCCCCCGCCCGGGAAGCGGTGGCGGAGATCGACGACCTCGGCCTGGAGCGGGTGGTCGACACCCCGATGGGGCGTCGCTCCGTTCGGGACGGGCTCAGGTTCCCGGCAGCCGACCTGTTCCTCCACGCCTGGGACATCGCGGCGGCGACCGACGTGAGCGTCTCGATCCCCGACGACGCAGTCCCGTTCGTTCGCGCGCTCGGCGACGCGGTTCCACCAGAGGTGATGCGCTCGCCGGGGGTGTTCGGCGCCGAGGTGTCCGTCCCAGACGGTGCCACTGCGGTCGACCGTCTCCTCGGGTGGACCGGGCGGAACCCCCGATGGGAGTCGCCCACCCAATGAACGCAGCGCTGGTCGGACAGCCGCACCGGCGAGGCGTCCGCGCCGAGCGGCTGGGATCGACTCAGCGGGCGCGGATCTCGAGCTCGCGTCGCTTCAAGATGACGTAGGCCCGGTCGTGCTGTTCGATCCAGCCGAGGCGCATGAACGCCGAGATCGCCTTGTTGACGCGTTCGCGGCTGGCGCCGATCAGCCCGGCCAGCTCTTCCTGGGTGATGGGAATCTCGAAGGCATCGGTGTCGCCGGCCAACTCGAGCAGGCGCTTGGCGGTACGGCCGGTCACATCGAGGAAGAACGCATCGGCGAGCGCTGCGTCCATGTGGCGCAGCCGCCCGCTGAGCATCTTCACCACCTCCCACAGGAGGGCGGGGCGCTCATCGAGGATGGCGCGCAGCGGGCCGAAGGGAACCGACAGCACCTGCGACGGCTCGAGCGCCCGGGCGTCGGCCGAGCGTCCGGTGCCGTCGAACAGGCTCATCTCGCCAAACAGGTCGCCTGATTCCATCAGAGCGACCATCGACTCGCGACCGTCGACCGAGCGGTTGCCGATCGCCACCCGGCCCGACTCGACAACGAACAATGCGTCGGCATCCTCGTCCTCCTTGAACAGCACGTCGCCTCGAACCAGGTCGAGGCTGGACGACTCGTCGAGCATGCGATCGAGCTCGGAGTCGGTGAGCGCAGCGAACAAGGTGACTTCGGCAAGCTTGGATCGATCCACGAGCGCATCCTAGTGCTGAGCCTGCTCATGCTGTGGCCGATGGCACTCGCCTACCTTGTGATGGTGCTCGATGTGTGGACGATCGTGGTGGCCGCCGGCTCCGGGCGGCGTTTCGGGGGGCCCAAGCAGTTCGTCGCCCTTGCGGGTCGGCCCCTGCTGGCCTGGGCGCTCGAGGCGGCTGCGGAGGTCTCCACCGGTGTCGTGGTCGTCGTGCCCGCCGACCGGTTGGAGCACCTGGCCCGGCTGCGGCCGCAGCTGCCCGGCATCGACGCCGTCGTGGCCGGGGGTGCCACACGCTCGGAATCGGTGCGGGCCGGGCTGGCGGCAGTGCCAGCAACGGCTGGAATCGTCGCCGTGCACGACGGGGCGCGCCCGTTGGCCGACCGGGCCGTGTTCCGTCGGGTGATCGACGCGGTTGCGTCCCCGGACGGGGCGGCCGGAGCCATCCCTGGCGTGGCGCTGACCGACACGCTGCGTTCGAACGATGGATCGGTGGTCGATCGGGACACGCTGATCGCCGTGCAGACGCCCCAGGCCTTCCGTGCGGACGCGTTGCGCCAGGCGCACCGGGATCATCGCGAGGCCACCGACGACGCCTCGCTGATCGAGGCCTGCGGGCAGCGGATTGAGGTCGTCGAGGGGGACCCGGCGAACCTGAAGGTGACCGTGCCGTCGGACCTCGTCGTCGCCGCAGCGCTGCTGGCCGAACGGGATGCGACCGGGCCTGCACCCCACGCCGATGACCGCCCGGGTGCGGCGGCGCGGGAGGATGGGGAGATGGCCGACCACGACCGCACCGAGCCGATCGACCTGCGCGTCGGCAACGGCTTCGACATCCATCGCTTCTCCGACGATCCCGAGCGTCGCTGTGTGCTCGGCGGAGTCGAGATTCCCGGTGTGCCCGGGCTGGAGGCCCACAGCGACGGTGATCCGGTCGCCCATGCGGTCGCCGAGGCGCTGCTGGGTGCCATCGGGCTCGGTGATTTGGGTTCCCACTTTCCCGACACCGACCCGGCTCACGCAGGCGCCGACTCGATGGCACTGCTCGGCGAGGTGGTCGCCCGTGTGGCCGACGCCGGTTGGCAGGCGGTCAACGTCGACTGTTCGGTGATCGCCGAACGACCCAAGCTGGCGCCTCACCGCGACGAGATGACCCGGCGGCTCAGCGATGTGGTCGGCGCGCCTGTGTCGGTCAAAGGACGACGTGCCGAGGGCGTCGGTTCGCTCGGCTCCGGCGAAGCGATCGTTGCGCTGGCCAGCGCACTGGTGGCCCGCCGATGAGCCGGGGAACGGGAGGCTCGAGAAACAACCCGTCCGGCGGTAAGCGGCCGGCGCGGGGTGGCGTCGGCAAGGGCGCTTCTCCCAAGGGCGGTGGACCTGGCCGAGGGCGAGGTTCGGGCGCCGGCGAACGGACGCCGAGCAGGGGTGGCTCAGGAGGCAAGCCGCCACGGGGCAAAGCGGGCGGAGGCCAGCGCAGCGGACCCCCTCGCCGCGGCCCGACCGCTCAGACCGGCAGCTCGGTTCGCTACAGCGATCGCGGCGACCGTCGAACCCGGCCGAGCGCCACCACCTCGCGCTACGGCTTGGGCGGGGACCAGGTCGAGGGTCGTCAGGCCGTGCGCGAGCTGTTGCTGGCGGGCACCCGCAAGGTGCGCGAGATCTTCCTGGCCGAGGACCTCGACCCGGCGCCGGTGCTCGACGACATTCGTCAGCTGGCACGCGAGCAGCGGGTGATGGTGACCGAGCTGGGACGTAAGGCGCTCGACCGTCGCAGCTACACCGAGTCCAGCCAAGGCGTGGTGGCCGAGGCCGCCGAGCTGAAGCCGGTCGAGCTCGAGGACCTCGTTGCAGACGGCGGCCGTGGCGGTTCGCCGTTTCTGCTGGCCCTCGATGGGGTCACCGACCCCCGCAACCTGGGTGCGCTGCTGCGAACTGCAGAATGTGCCGGCGTGGATGGGGTCATCCTGCCCCGACACCGGGCTGCGCACGTCACGCCGACGGTGACCAAGACGGCCGCCGGTGCCGTCGAGCACCTGCCGATGGCTCTGGTGGGCGGGTTGCCCGCTGCGATCGAGTCGCTCCGTTCGGCGGGGGTGTGGGTGGTCGGCCTGGACAGCGCCGGTCCCACCTCGCTCTACGACCTGACCGTCGCCACCCAGCCGATCTGCCTCGTCGCCGGCGCCGAGGGCAAAGGTCTGTCGCGTCTGGTGGCGCGCCGCTGCGACGAGGTGGTGTCGCTGCCGCTACGAGGCAGCCTCGACTCGTTGAACGTGGCTGCGGCGGTGGCGATCGCCACCTACGAGATCACCCGACGTCGCTCGTTGTGAGCGTTGGGTTTCGGGGGGATCGGCCCCCGTCGGTCCCCTTCCAGGGGTGCCGTTCCGGAGGGTCACCGACTTTTCTGGCGGCGGCTACTACTCTCCTCAGCACCGATTGTTGTCACACGCCTCGGTGAGCCGCCCGGGTAGTCCATCCAGGTCGACGGCGGGAACCAACACATGACCGAACCAACACGATCACGATCTTCTCGTCCCACCCAGCCCAACGCCGGGCGCGGGATCGCCCTCGTCGCCGTTGCAGTGATCATCGGCGTGCTGCTGGTCTGGAAGAACCCCGGCACTGGCCAGGTGACGGCCTCACCCGATCTGCACTCGGCCACGTCGACAACCGCCGGTGGTGACGATCCTGCCAAGGACGCGACCACGACGACCGCTGCGCCGACGACGTCGGTGCCGGTCGCCGAGCTGAAGGTCACCGTGGCCAACGCCTCCGGGGTGAGCGGTGCGGCCGGCGACGTTGCCGAGAAGTTGAAGGCGGCCGGCTATACGAGCGTTGCGGCGCTCAACGGCGACAAGGGCCAGCCGACCAAGGTGTACTTCGAGAACGGCTTCGAGGCCGACGCCAAGGCTGTCGCCAAGGCCGCCGGGCTCCCCGAGTCAACCGTGGAGGCGCGGCCCCCCGAGGTTTCCATCGAGGCCAGCGGCAAGAACGCTCAGGTGATCGTCATTCTCGGCGACGGCTTCGATCCGGCGAAACCGGGTGCAGACGGTGGCGACGCGGCCACCAGCACACCGCCGGGCGTGGCGACCACCGCGGCGGGATAGCCCGACCGGAGCCCCCAGGCATCCGGGGAGAGGGGTGCGGGCCGATCGCAGTCGGTCGTTACCCTGGCCGGGTGCGCATCGTCGTGGCCCCCGACAAGTTCCGCGGCTCGCTGAGCGCGCTCGATGCCGCCGAAGCCATGGCCGAAGCCGTGGAAGCGCGCGGGTGGACGGCGCTCAAGGTGCCGATGAGCGACGGCGGCGAAGGGTTTCTCGAGGTGTTGGGGGGCGCCAACCGCACGAGCACCGTCACCGGACCGCTCGGCGACCCGGTTGAGGCCGGCTGGCGACTCAGCCGAAAGCGGGCGGTGCTCGAGATGGCCTCCGCCTCCGGGCTGGCGCTGGTCGGCGGGGCCGAGGGCAACGAGCCGCTGGCCGCCGACACGACCGGGGTGGGCGAGTTGATCGCCGCCGCCCTCGACGCCGGCGCCCGGTCGATCGTGATCGGCATGGGAGGCTCGGCGACCACCGATGGTGGGTTGGGTGCGCTGCGGAGCCTGGGGCCCGTGCCGCGTCTGGGCGGCGTCCGTCTGGAAGTCGCCTGCGACGTCCGCCTCACCTTCACCGCAGCTGCCGCCTGCTTCGCCCCGCAGAAGGGCGCCACGACCGCCCAGGTGGAGCTGCTCAGCCGGCGGCTGGACCGGTTGGTGGAACTGTACGCGGAGAGCTACGGCGTCGACGTGTCGTCGCTGGTGGGTTCGGGCTCGGCGGGAGGGCTCGCCGGGGGGTTGGCGGCGCTTGGCGCCACCCTGACCGAGGGCTTCGAGCTGGTCGCCGACCACGTCGGCCTTGAGGTGATGCTCGAAGACGCCGACGCGGTTCTGACCGGCGAGGGTCTCTGCGATGCCGCCTCCTTCGAGGGCAAGGTGCTCGGCGGCGTCGCCGGACTGGCCGCCTCGCTGGGCCTGTCGGCGGGAGCGGTGGTGGGTGAACTCGACGACGGCCTCGAGCTGCCCCCGGGCTTCGAAGTCGCCTCGCTGGTTGCTGGCGTCGGACGAGAGGCAGCGCTCGGTGATCCCGCTCGCTCGGTGACGCTCGCCACCGAGCGGATGCTCGACGCCCTGCTTCCGGGCTGAGCTGCTTCCGAACCCAGCCGCTGCCCGACGGGCGTCCGGTTGGGTCAGCGGGCGGAGTAGTCGTCCACCTTGAGCATCGGAGGCAGCTCGCCCAGGTCGACCTCGGCCACCGAGAGGTCGGGCCGCTCCAGGGTCATGCGCTCGCCGATCAGCCGGGGATCGACCCGGGCCAGGATGGCGGCGGCCACCGCGGCGGCCTGCGGGCCCAGCTCCGACAACGGCCGGTTTCGGTGGGTGCGTACGTCGAGGTCGACCTGGGTGATCGACTCGGTGCCCATGGCGGCGGCGATGTCGATCAGCAGCCCGACATCCACCCCGTAGCCGCGTACGAAGCTCAGGCGTTCCAGCACCGACCGGCGCCCACCGAACTCGCCCGACAGCGGCTGGGCCACCAGCGCCAGGTGGGGGAAGAACATCGACAGCAGGGGTCGGGCAACCAACTCGGTGACCCGGCCGCCCCCGGTGCCGTTTTCGCCGGGCCGGCGATAGTGGCCTTTGGTGAACTGCACGTCGGTGTTGCTCAGCAACGGACCGAGCAGTCCGGTGACGAAGTGGCTTGAGAAATCGGTGATGTCGGCGTCGCACCACACGATGACGTCGCCGGTGCTGGCAAACAGCGACTTCCACAGCACTTCACCCTTGCCATGCCCGGAGCCGAACTCGGGCAACAACGACGACGACGCCACCACCGTGGCCCCGGCGGCCTCGGCCTCCCTGGCGGTGTTGTCGGTGGAGTGGTCGTCCATCACGATCAGCTCGTCCACGAGCCCGCCGACGACCAGATCCCGGTGCAGAGCCGCCACGATGTCGCCGACCGTCCCGTCCTCGTTGCGGGCCGGGATGGCAACGGTGACCCGGTCGGTGCGGGTGGCGGCCAGCCGGGCGACATCGAAGTCGCGATGGCTGGCCTGACGGAGCGGGCCTGCCAAGAAGGGCGGCCCCGGGAGGGTTGAGGAGGATGGCGCGGTCATGTGATTGGGCTCGGACTGAACGGGCCCCCGGGGTCAAGCCGAGCGCCGACGAGCGCTCCGATCATACGGCGTCGGGGTGCGTCGGCACCGGTCGGGTGGCGCGCGCCGACCGCGAAACGATGGGTGGGGAACATCGAGCGGGACGTGAGCGTTCTCCGGGAACGCGTCTGTGTCGCTACGATCGGCCGCTCGCGAGCCGGCGTCCGTCGGCCCGTCCAACTTCGAGTTCGCCCCGACCCAAGGAGGCCTTTGCGATGGCCGTGACCGTTCGTATCCCCACCACCCTTCGAACCCTGACCGGTGGCACCTCTTCCGTCGACGTCGCAGGCACCAACGTCGGCGAGGTACTCGCCTCGCTTGAAGAGGCCTACCCGGGGTTCCGCGAGCGGATCTTTGGTGACGACGGTCAGTTGCGACGCTTCGTCAACGTGTTCGTTTCCGACGAGGACGTGCGCTACCTCGACGGGTTGTCCACGCCCGTGCCCGATGGCGAAACCGTGGCGATCGTTCCCGCCGTCGCCGGGGGCTAGCAGGCCGACGGTCCGCCGCTGGTGGCCGAGTGCCCGACCGCTGGGGGACGGCCGGCGCGGCGGACACATCCGCCGGGCGCCCCCGCCGGCCCCGGTTGGGCTACAGGTCGTCCCGGTTGCGCATGTAGGTGATCGCCGCCCAGCCGGGCGCCACCGGCAGCCAGAAGGTGGCCAGGCGAAACAGGAACACGGCCGGCACGGCGACCGCTGTGGTCATGCCCACGGCGGTCAGCCCGGCGATGTAGGCGGCCTCGGAGGCGCCCAACCCACCAGGGGTTGGTGCGGCCGCCTCGACGAACGCACCGGTGAGGTAGACGACGCCCACCTGGACGAAGCTGGCCGACCCGCCGAAGGCCAGAACCGACACGTACAGCGCCACCAGGTTGGCCATCGTCGTGATCGCCGAACCGCCGAAGAGCGACGCCACCTTGCCCGGTCGGGTGGCGATTCCGACCACGCCGTCGCGGGCCCGGCGAAGGGCGTCGATGAGGTTCTGGAGAAACACCCGGCGACCCCACGGCGTGGCCATCACCAGGCCGGACACCGCAAGGACGACCGCCACCAAACCGAGGACGGTGGTCAGCGATGGCAGGCCGAGGCCGAGGCCGCCGCTGGAGCGGCCGGCGGCGGTGATGAAGGACGCCACCAACAGGATGTGCACCGCAAACCCGGCGACGACCGACATACCGACGCCGGCGGCGGCGACGGCTGCATCCACCCCCTGCTTGGTGAGAAAGCGCAGGTTGAGGGCCATCCCGCCCACCTTGGCCGGCGTGATCGTGTCGGAGAACGCTGCGGCCACCTGGGCGAGCACCGCCTGCAGGATCGGCACCCGGTTGGGCACGCCGCCGACCAGGGCCAGGCCTGAGCCGACGTAGCTCACCGCCGAGCACAACAGCGCCACCGCCGCCCACCACCAGTTGGCCGACTGGGTCTCGTCCCACAGGTTGCCGGCCGACGCCAGCTGTGGCACCAGGAAGTAGGCGGCGCCGCCGATCATCGAGATGGTGAGGATGCGGCGGGTGCTGAAGCGCGACAGGTCCTCGGCGTCGGGCACCTCCTCGATCGAGGTACGCTTGGCCACCTCGCTGCGCAGCGCCTTGAAGCCGTCCTGGCTGAGCGCATCCCGGGTGACGGTGGTTGCGGCCAGGGGCTGCATGCGGGAGAGCGCCTCGACGAGCGGATCGCGCCCGAGGACCTTGAGCGCCGCCGCCACCGCCGCCTGCGGCCCGACGACCGCCGCGGTCGAGGCGAGCAACTCGACGATGTCGTCGGTCAGCTGAACGTCGTCGGCCGCCACCTCCGAGCCGACGAAGCCCACCAACCAGATGTGGTCGTCGTCGTCGATCATCAGGTTGTCCACCCGAAATTGCCGGTGGGCGATGCCGGCGCGACGCAGCGCCGCCAGCTGGGCCCAGGCGTCCTCGAGCGCGCCGACGAAGCGGTGCTCGTCGACTTCCGCCAGGTCGGTGGCGGTGACGAACTCGGTCACCAGCATCATGCCGTTGGCCCCGGTTGACCCGAATGCGAGCACCCGCGGGGTTCGGACGCCCAGGTTGTGGGCCTGAAGCGATGACAGCGCCTCGTGGTTGGCCTCCCCCCGAAGGGTCCCGACGCTGCGCTCCCCCCTGGGTGCCTTCAGGCGCAACCGCCGCCACAACCGGGAGAGCAGCTCGGCGGCGTGGCGGTTGGGCCCGCGTACTTTGATGGCGATGTCGGAGCCGTCCTCCAGCGTGCCCTCCCAGCGCACCGAGGTGGGGGTGCTCGTCGGGTGGGGGGCGGTCGAGGCCAGGCTGACCGGCAACAGCCCGAGCCGCCGCAGCGAGGCGACGACCGACGCTCCACTCGGATCCTGGTTTGGTGTCTTGAAGATGATGCCGATCAACGCGCCGGCCACCGTGCCGACCCCCAGGTCGACGAGCACGCCGAGAAATCCGGACGTGGACAGCACGGACACGGCGGCGATGTAGATGACGGTGGTCCACCACCAGGCGTTTCGCCACCGGGCGCTCAGCCACGGCCCACCCAGGACGAGCGCCGCCACCGTTGCGCCGAGGATGGGGGAGGTGGAGATCGTCGGGATCGACTGCCCGCTCAGCCGCTCGGCCAGGAAGCCGTCGAGGGTGCTCGACGACGACATAGCCACGACCACGCGTTCGGCGGCGAAGCTGAGCGCCGCTCCGGCCAGCGCCGCCAGGTTGAGGGTGAGGGCGGTCCGGAACCGTCGTTGGCTGAGCAACACCCAGTTGATCGCCCCCACGACGGCGACCAGGGCGTAGACCCCCAGCGAACTCACCAGGGTTTGGAGGACGTCGGGCAAGGCGTCGAGCAGCAGCCGTTGGTTGTAGGCCAGCCCGGCTGCTGCGTCCTCGTAGAGCACGGCGATCACCAGGCCAACCAGGATGGCGACCGCCCCCACCAGCAAGCGCACGACGTAGGTGGGGGACCGCACCATGGCCGGTGAGGCTCGACCGATCAGCTCGCAATCCGGGGCGTCGTCGTCGCCGGTGACGAAACGAGGGTCGGCCTGAGCCATGGGTCGTGACCCTACTGGCCGCTGCCAGCGCCCTCTGGTTTCCGCACAGGCGCGCGCTCTCTCTGTCGGACAGGAGCTGCTTCTGTCAGAGCAGTCGGATCGATCGACGTGTGCCACAACGCTTCTCCGGGTCGTAGGGTGGCCCCATGACTTCGCCATCCGAACCCACCGTCGGCCAGGCCGTGTTACACCTGTTCTTCAAGGCTTCCGCCACCGCCGACCGGACCGCTGTCCTCGCCGCCCTCAAAGGCGGCAACGACGGGGACGATCAGGCGGTGTGTGCCGCGCTGTTGGGCCACAAGGCCGACCTGGGGGTCATGGCCCTCTCGTCGGATCAATGGCGGCTGCGGGGTTTACAGACGCAGCTGGTCGCCGCCGGTCTCGAACTGGTCGACAGCTACGTGTCGCTCACCGAGGTCTCCGAGTACGCCAAGGGCATGCCCGAGTCCCGTATCCAGGAGCGGTTGTTCCCCACGTTGCCCCCGGAAGGCAAGCCGGCGTTCTGCTTCTACCCGATGTCGAAGCGTCGCGGCCCGGGGGCCAACTGGTTCACCCTCCCCTACGAGCAGCGTAAGAAGCTGATGTGGGAACACGGCACCTCGGGTCGGGCATTCGCCGGCCGGGTCACCCAGCTGATCACCGGCTCGACGGGCACGGACGACTTCGAGTGGGGCGTGACCCTGTTCGCCCAGCACCCCGACGACCTCAAGGAGGTGGTGTACACGATGCGCTTTGATGAAGCATCGTCGCGCTACGCCGAGTTCGGTCGGTTCTGGGTGGGCATGGTGGACGACCCGGACCAGGTGCTCGAGTCCCTCGGGGTTCGCTGAGAGCGGTCGGTCTGCAGTAGAGCTTGCGTTTGGGTGACATTCGCACCCGCAGGTGTGACGTCCGTTATGCTCGCCGCCTTGTGAGGGGGAAGCGAATGAACGTCGTAGTTGATCGCCGGTGACGACACCAATACGCCGTCTAGGCGTCGCGTTGGCGATGCTCGTCGGTATCGGTTCGATGACGATGTGGAGTTCGTCGGCTGGAGCTGCCGAGAGGACACCGCGCCAGAACACCAAGTGCGAGCGGCCGACGCTCCCTCGGCCCGAAGGCGCCTCGATCGCCGGTGTGCTGATCTCCGAGACGTGCGAGCCGGTCGTCGGGGTCGACATCAAGATCGAAAAGGAGGGTGGCGAGTCCCAGACCGTCACCTCCGACAAAGAGGGCATCTTCGTTCTCGGGGTGGGTGACGACCTCGGTACTTACACCGTCACCCTGCAGGTCGACTCCCTGCCCGACGGCGTCAAGCTGACCGACCCGGAGGCGGTGTCACGCACCTTCCGGCTGACCGCCGACAAGCGCCAGATCCAGAACTTCCCGTTCGGCGAGAGCACGCGACAGGCGGCGACCAAGCTTGACGAGATCCCGGGCAAGTTGGTCGACGGCGTGCAACTGGGGCTGATCATCGCCATGTGCGCCATCGGGTTGTCGCTGATCTACGGCACGATCCAGCTCACCAACTTCAGCCATGGCGAGATGGTGACCTTCGGTGCGATCATCACCTGGTACCTCAACCAGAGCGTCGGCCTGCCGCTGCCGCTCGCAGCCGTGCTCGGCGTGCTGATCGGTGCGGCGTCGGGAGCCGGGCTCGAGCTGGGGCTGTGGCGGCCGCTGCGGCGGCGCAAGCTCAGCCTGTTTGGCCTGATGACGGTCAGCTTCGGGCTGTCGCTGTTGGCGCTCAACCTGTTCCAGTACTTCTTCGGCGCCCGCAACAAGCCCTACACCGGCACGGTGGGTGGTGGTGGGTTCGAGCTGGGTTCCCGGGTGATCCCCGCACGTACGGTCATCACGATCGTCATCGCCCTCGTTGTGCTCGGGGCGGTCGGAACCTTCCTGCGCACGGCTCGCTTCGGTAAGGCGATGCGGGCGGTCGCCGACAACCCGGCGCTGGCAGCCTCGTCGGGCATCGACGTCGACCGCGTGGTGTTGTTGGTGTGGGTGATGGGCGCCGGGTTGGCTGCCATGGGCGGCGTGTTGTACTCGACCAGCTTCCAGGTGAACTTCATGGAGGGTCAGCAGCTACTGCTGTTGATGTTCGCCGGCATCACCCTCGGTGGCTTGGGCACCGCCTTCGGTGCCGCTGCGGGCTGCTTCCTCCTGGGCCTCGCCATCCAGTTGTCCACGCTGTTCATCCCCACGTCGCTGCGTAACGTCGGAGCGCTCGTCGTGTTGATCGTGGTACTGATGTTCGCGCCGCAAGGCATCTTCGGACGACGGGAGCGTGTGGGCTGATGGATTGGGGCTTCATCTTCCAGCAGACGCTGACGGCGTTGTTCACGCCACTGGCGCTCTTCTACATCCTGGGCGCCCAGGGGCTGAACATTCACTTCGGCTACACGGGCCTGTTGAACTTTGGTCAGGCCGGGTTCATGGCCGCCGGCGCCTACGGCACGGCGATCAGCTACACGAACTGGGGTTGGCCCCTGTGGGCCGCCATATTGTTCGGCGTCCTCGCAGCGGTCGTCCTCGGCCTCATCCTCGGGTTACCCACCCTGAGGCTGCGGGGCGACTATCTGGCGATCGTCACGATCGCGGCGTCGGAGATCATCCGCCTGACCGTGCGATCCGAAGCGGTCGAGAGCGTCACGGGCGGCAACTCTGGCATCAACGAGTTCGCCAACGGGTTCTATGACGCCAACATCTTCTCCAACAGCGGGCGCTACGTCCTGGGACCGCTGTCGTTCCGCGGGCAGGAACTTTGGGTGATGTTGTGGGGTTGGCTGCTTGTGGGGTTCTTTGCCCTGCTCACCTACCTGCTGATGCGCAGCCCTTGGGGACGCGTGCTCAAGTCGGTGCGCGAGAACGAGGACGCCGTGCGTTCGCTGGGCAAGAACGTTTACGCCTACAAGATGCAGTCCCTCATCCTGGGCGGCGTCATGGGCGCCTGCGGCGGAATCATCCTGGCGCTGGCCAAGAACTTTGCCGGGCCCGACGACTTCGCCACCAAGGCGACGTTCATCGCCTACACAGCGCTGATCCTGGGCGGGGCCGCCACCACCTTCGGACCCGTGATCGGCGGCATGATGTTCTGGTCGATCTTCACCTTCGTTTCCGAGACCGCCGATCAGGCGGCCAAGGCCAACATCATCCCCAATTCGGTGATGACCGACGTCCAGGCGGGCGTCATCCCCTTCATCTTCCTCGGCATCGCCCTGATGGTGCTGATGGTGTTCCGACCCCAAGGGATCTTCGGGGATCGAAAGGAGCTCGAGGTCGATGTCCGCTGACGACGCCCCCACCTACACCGGTCCCGGAGATGCCGCCACGGTCCCCAGCGGTCCGCCCCGCCCCGACGCAGCCACCGCTCCGCCGGCCGAACTGGTCGCACGGGACCGCGCCCTCGAAGCGAAGGTGCTCGCCGACGTGCCTCGCGAGCCCGGCGCCCCCAAGCCCGATCCGATCCTGGTCGCCGATGGGGTCACCCGTCGCTTCGGCGGCGTCACGGCCGTCAACGTCGACCATGTCGAGTTTCAGCGCGGGGCGATCTCCGCCCTGATCGGGCCCAACGGTGCCGGCAAGACCACCTTCTTCAACCTGCTGACCAACTTCGACAAGGCGACCTCCGGGGCGTGGACGTTCAACGGCAAGAAGCTCGCCGGCGTTGCGCCGCACAAAGTGGCCCGCCTGGGCATGATCCGCACCTTCCAGCTGACCAAGTCGTTGTCCAAGCTGTCGGTCATCCAGAACATGATGTTGGGCGCCACCCACCAGCGTGGGGAAAGTTTCCTGACGGCGATCGTTCCGCCGCTGTGGTCCGCCCAGGAGAAGGAGATCACCGAGCGCGCCGACCTGTTGTTGGAACGCTTTCGCCTGGCCCACATGCGTGAGGAGTTTGCCGGCTCGCTGTCCGGCGGCCAGCGCAAGCTGCTCGAGATGGCCCGGGCGCTGATGGCCGAACCCGAACTGATCATGTTGGACGAGCCGATGGCCGGCGTCAACCCGGCACTGAAGCAATCGCTGCTCGGCCATATCCTGTCACTGCGGGACGAGGGCCGTACCGTGATCTTCGTCGAGCACGACATGGACATGGTGCAGGAAATCTCCGACTGGGTGACCGTCATGGCTGAAGGCCGGTTGATCGCCGAAGGCACGCCGAGCGATATCAGTTCCAACGACGCAGTGATCGACGCCTACCTGGGCAGCCATCACGATCTCGACCTGAGGCCGGACATTCTCACCAACCCGAGCGAGGGGTCGGTGGAAGCCGAGCCGGATGCCGGCACGCTGGAGGCGCCCTGATGGAATACATCGACCAGCCGGCACGCACCGAGGACTTGGGTGGACAAACCGCCGGCCGGGAGATGTCTGACGAAGCGATCTCCGACGAGGACAAGGCGCTCGGCGCAGGCTTCGGGCATCTCGCCCCACAGCACCTGTCGAAGGATCCGCAGCCCGGCGAGCCGATCCTGGTGGCCGATGATCTGATCGCCGGGTACGTTCCCGGCGTCAACATCCTCAACGGTTGCTCGGCGGTGCTCAACCGGGGCGAGATGGTCGGCATCATCGGCCCCAACGGCGCCGGCAAGTCCACGCTGCTCAAGGCGATCTTCGGGCTGATCACGGTCACGACCGGCGTCGTCAGCCTGCGCGGCGAGAACATCACCTCGATGAAGGCCCACCAGCTGGTGAGCCGGGGCGTCGGGTTTGTTCCCCAGACCGAGAACGTCTTCGCGGCACTCACGGTGCGCGAGAACATGGAGATGGGCGCCTTCCTGCGGCCGTCGGTGGTCAAGGAGCGCTTTGCCCATGTCGCCGAGCTGTTCCCCCGCCTGGGCGAGCGCGCCAGCCAGCAGGCAGGGTCGCTGTCCGGGGGCGAGCGCCAGATGGTGGCCATGGGGCGGGCGCTGATGATGGAGCCATCTGTGCTGCTGCTCGACGAGCCCTCCGCCGGCCTCTCGCCGGCGTTCCAGGACGAGGTGTTCATCAACTGTCGGCGCATCAACGCCACCGGCGTGTCGATCCTCATGGTCGAGCAGAACGCCCGGCGTTGCCTGCAGGTATGTGACCGGGCATTCGTGCTCGACCAGGGCAAGAACGCCATTGCCGGCACCGGCGCCGAGCTGTTGCACGACCCCAAGGTGATCGAGCTGTACCTGGGCACCCTGGCCAAAAACCGCAACCCGGACTGAGTACCGGGTCCGGCCGGACCCGATGAGGTAGTGAGACGCCCGGCGAGGTAGCACCTGGCGGGAGGCCGCTTCGCTATGCCTCCCGCGCAGGCACCACCTCGCCGTGCCCGCCCTCGCTCCGCATCTCCGAACTGGGGAGTTGAGAGCGCTGTCTGGCGGTCGTTTGGGCTCCCGAGTTGCGTGCCCTTTGTGAACTGGGGAGTTGAGAGCGCTGTCTGGCGGTCGTTTGGGCTCCCGAGTTGCGGCCCCACACCCCCACCCCGTTCAACCGGTGGCGAGACGCGATACGGGCCGGTCCCCGTAGGAACCGGCCCGATCGAGTTGTCAGTGCCGCCGCAGCGGCGTCTGAGCGATGGCTACTTGCCGGCCTCGAAGTTCTCGGCCAGTGCGTTCCCCATGTTGCCGTCCACGCCGTACACCGGCACGGCTGACGGGCCGATACCCTGCTCGATCATCGTCGAGAGGATCTTGGAGCTCTCGTCGAATCCGATCAGCGCAACCGCGTCGGGGTCGGCGCTCTTGGCCTTGCCAACGATGTCGGAGAAGTCGGTCGCCTTGGGGTCGTAGATTTCCTTGCCGACCACCTCGGCGCCACCAGCCTCGAGCGACTTCTGAAGGTCATCGGCCAGGCCGGTGCCGTAGTCGTCGTTCAGGGCGAGGATGAACACGGCCTGGTGGCCGTCCTCAAGGATGACGTCGGCCAACACGGAACCCTGGAGGATGTCGGACGGGGCGTTGCGGAAGTACAGGCCCTTGTCGTTGTAGTCCGAGAACTCCTTGGACGTGTTCGCCGGGGAGAACATGATGACGCCGGCGTTCACGATCGTGTCGATCACCGACAGGCTGACCGAGGAGGAGGCGGCGCCGATGATGGCGTCAACATCCTTGGCCAGCAGGGTGCTGACCGTCTTCGGTGCAACGCCGTTCTCGGTGTCGCCCGAGTCGCCCTCGATGTGGACGACGTCGTTGCCGAGCACGCCACCGGCCTCGTTCATCTCCTGGACGGCCAGGTCGACGCCGGCAAACTCCGGCGGGCCGAGGAAGGCGAGCGAGCCCGTCTTGGGCAGCAGGGACCCGATCTCGAGGGTGCCGTTGCCTTCACGGGTGCCTTCGACCGCCACCTGGTCGACGTCGGCTTCCTCAGGTGCGGTGGCCACGATGAACTGGGTCTTGGAGTCGTCGAGGCACTCGGTCGTGTCCTCGCAGTCGGTGGTGCCGAACTGAAGGACGCCATAGGAGGCCTCCGTCGGTTCACCGTTGCCCGAGAACTCCAACGGGCCGGACTGTCCGTCGTAGTCGATGTCGGTGCCGGCCTCGATCAGCTTCTTGCATGCTGCGAAGTCGGTGCACTTCTCACCGTCGCGGGTGATGCCGTTGATCTTCTCGGCCATGGCCGAGCCGTCGGTCTTGGCCTCGGTCGCTGCCAGGCCAAGGATGATGGCGGCGTCGTAGCTTTCCGCTGCGTAGTTGAAGTCGACCAGCGAGGGATCGATCTCCATGAGACGACCCTTGAACTCGTCGCCCAAGTCGACCAACGGGGTGGTGCCCTTCATGCCGATGAGGCTGTTGTCGTTGCCCCCGCCGGACTCGTCGGTCTTCTGGGTGGTATCGCTGGAACTCTCGTCGTCGTTACCGCATGCTGCGGTGACGAGCGAGAGCGCCAACACGCCCGCCGCGAGGCGGGTCCATTTGCGCTTGTGGAACATCTTCCCTCCGTGTGGTTGTCCCTCATCGAAGCCCGGGGGCCCCTCAACCGAGGGGGGTTCCCTCCGGTCCGAATGAGACCTTAGTGGGCGACGGCCGTCACAGTATGAAATCTCACGTGTGCTCGCCGTCAACTGGTGAACGGGGTGAAGTCCGACGTCGGACAGACGGTCTCGGGGGCACCGGCGCAGCTACACCCCCTGTTCACCGACTCGAAACGGACTGGAAACACGCGGTCCGTACGGTCCTCCGTGTCGTCCCCCAACCCCGACGTCGGCCCGTTCGTCGGGCCCGACGGCGTCGTTCACCCTGGAGGTAGTGATGGATTCCGGATCGCTCAGTTGGATGATGGTCTGCACCGCGCTGGTGTTGTTCATGACCCCAGGTCTTGCGCTCTTCTACGGCGGCCTGACCCGCACCAAGAGCACGCTCAACATGATGATGATGAGTCTGTGGTGCATCCTCGTCGTGCCCCTTGTCTGGGTGGTGCTCGGCTACACGCTCGCCTTCCGAAGCGCGGGACCGTTCATCGGCAACCTCAGCGCTGTCGGCCTGCGGGGAATCTCCCCGTTTGAGAACGTCGGGGTGCCGGAGATGGCCTTCGTCGCCTTTCTGGCGACCTTTGCCGCCATCACCCCGGCGCTGATCTCCGGAGCTGTGGCGGATCGGATGAAGTTCTCGGCCTGGGCGATCTTCGTGCCCGTCTGGTCGCTGTTGGTGTATGTCCCGGTGACCTACTGGGTTGCCAACCCGGAGGGTTGGTTGAAGGTGCGAGGGTCGCTCGACTTTGCCGGTGGCACGTCGATTCACATCAATGCCGGCATCGCAGCGCTGGTTGCCGCCGTCATGCTGGGCAAGCGAAAGGGCTGGCCCAGCGACGGGTTCCTACCCCACTCGATGCCTCTGGTGCTGATCGGCACCGCCATCCTGTGGTTGGGCTGGTTCGGCTTCAACGCCGGCTCGGCCGGGGCCGCCGACGGCCACGCGCTGGCGGCGCTGATGGCCACGTTCGTGGGCTCCTCAGCCGGCGGGCTGGGCTGGGTGCTGACCGAACGCGTCCGCGACGGGGCGTTCACCACGCTGGGGGCGGCCTCGGGCGTGGTGGCCGGGCTGGTGGCGATCACCCCCGCCTGCGCCTACGTCGACCCGATGGGGGCGATCGCCATCGGCTTGCTGGCCGGGGTCGTGTGCTCCCAGGCGGTGTCGCTGAAGCGGCGCTTCGGCTACGACGACTCTCTCGACGTGGTGGGCGTGCACTTCGTCGGCGGGCTGGTCGGCTCGCTCATGATCGGGTTGTTGTCCAACCCGGGCGCAACCGGCTGGGAGGAGGGCCGTGGGCCTGGGCTGGCCCAGCCCGGGCTGCTGTTCGGCGGCGGTCTCGGCCTGCTGGGCGAGCAGGTGCTTGCCAACGCGGTCACCATCGTGTTCTCCGGGGTGATGACCGCCGGCATCTTGTACGCCCTGTCGGTCACGATCGGCCTGCGGGTCGACGATGAGACCGAGGTGGAGGGGCTCGACCGGGCCCAGCACGCCGAGACCGCCTACCACCAGGCCGGCCTGGCGGTCGGCACCCGGTCATGAGCACGGGAGCACCGGCAAAGGTCGGCCCCCCGCCCGCCAGTTCTGCATCCGAACACCCCAACGAAAGGAACCAGTGATGAAGGCGATCACCGCAATCGTGAAGCCGTTCAAGCTCGAGGACGTCAGAAACGCCCTGAAGGAGGCCGGCATCGCCGGACTTACCGTGACCGAGGTGCAGGGCGTCGGGCGCCAGGGAGGGCACACCGAGACCTATCGGGGCGCCGAATATCAGGTCGATTTCGTCCCCAAGCTGCGCATCGACGTGATCGTCGACGACGAGCGGGCTGGAGCGGTCGTCGACGCCATCGTGGCGGCGGCGGCCACCGGCAAGATCGGCGACGGCAAGGTGTGGGTCAGCCCGGTGGAGGACCTGGTTCGGATCCGTACCGGCGAGCGGGGCCGGGACGCTGTCTAGGCCCGGGCCTGCACTCGATTGGGTCATCGGCCAGCGCACCCTCACCGGCCGGGCCCTGCGGCGATCCCTCGATGAGGCGACGGTCGGGTGGCTGCGGGCGCTGTGGGCTGACGCAGTCGCGGGGCTGACCGACGACCCCTCCGAAGAAGGCAAACGGGCCGGAGCCTCCAACGTGGCGCTGGTCGGTGTTGGCGGCACCGGGCGGGGCGATCGGGCGCCTGGCAGCGACCTCGACCTGATCATCGTGTACGACGAGCGGGTTGGTGACCCGCCGCCTGCGGCGATGGTCGACGCCCTGTGGTATCCGGTGTGGGATTCGGGGATCGGCCTTGGTCACGCGCTACGCAGCATCGGGGGATTCCTCGAGTTGGCCGATGCCGACCTCGACACCGCGACATCGCTGTTCAGCCTGCGCCACCTGGCGGGCGATCGGGCGGTCACCGATCGATTGCAGACCGCAGCCGAGGGCCAGCGCTCCCGTCTCGGGTCGCAGTGGATGCGGCGCCTGGTGGATAGGACCGAACAACGTCACCGACGCTGCGGTGAGGTTGCCCACGAACTCGAGCCCGACTTGAAGGAGGGCCGAGGCGGGTTGCGCGACGTCCACACGCTCGGCTGGATCGAGACGCTTGGGTCGCCGTTGCCCCGCGAGGTGGGGCGCCTGATCGATGAGGCCGAGGAGGTGCTGTGGGCGGTGCGGGCGGAGCTGCACCGGGTGACCGGACGGCCCGGTAACCGCCTGGTGCTCCAGGAGCAGGCCACCGTGGCCGAGCGGTTGGGATACGCGTCGGCCGACGACCTGGCCCGGTCGATCTCGGCCGCTGCGCGCGAGGTGTCGTGGGTGATCGATGACCTGTGGCCGGAGCTCACCAGCCACCGCCGCCGCCAGCCCGGTGCCGACGTCGTGCTGCGGGATGACCCCGATCTCGCAGGCGAGGTGGTTCGGGTGGCCGACGAGGTGATGTTGGTGGGGCAACGGCACCGGATGAGCGACCCCCGTTGGGCACGGTCCGCCGACGCTGCGCCGTTGGTACAACAGGGTGGCGACGTGTCCCCGCAGGGAGAACGCGACGTACCGCCGGCTGGAGGGCGGACCGCAGCGATGGTCGATGACGCCGAGTGGAACCTCACCAGCGTGCTTCGCCTGGCCGTGGCCGCCGCCGAACGTGGGCTGCGCCTGCGACGCGACACCCTCGTCGACCTGACCGAGCTGGCGCCGATCCCGACCCCATGGGATGCTCAGGCGAGACGCCTGTTCTGTCGGCTCGTCGGCGCCGGTCCGCCGGCGGTGGGGGTCATCGAGGCGCTCGACCGCCTCGGGTTGTGGTCGGCCATCCTCCCCGAGTGGGAGGCGGTTCGGTGCGCGCCTCAGCGCAACCCCTATCACCGCTTCACAGTCGATCGTCACCTCACCGAGTGCGCTGCGATGGCGGCGGCGCTGGCCGGACGGGTCGACCGGCCGGACCTCCTGGTGTTGGGAGCGCTGTTCCATGACCTGGGCAAGGGCCGGCCAGGTGACCACAGCGAGGTCGGTGCCCAGCTGGCCCGAGGGGCGATGGAGCGCATGGGGTTTCCCGCACGCGAAGTTCGAGTGGTCGCCACGATGGTGGCCCACCACCTGTTATTGCCCGATGTGGCGACCAGGCGAGACCTCGACGACCCGACCACCGTTGCCCTGATCACCGACCATATCCACTCGGTGGCCGAGGTGCGTTTGCTCGCCGCCCTGGCCGAGGCCGATGGGCGGGCCACCGGCCCGACCGCTTGGGGCTCGTGGAAAGCCGTGTTGGTGCGCACCCTCGCCGACCGGGCGGTGGGCGCCCTGGCCGGTGTGGCACCGGAGGGGGATGCTCCGTTGGCCGCACCGCTGGGGGCCGACCTTGCGGTCGAGGGCTTGTTGGCCGCCCGGCGACCGGCGTTGACGGGGGAGGGCGACCGTCTGGTCGTGTGTTGGCCCGATCGTCCCGGGTTGTTTGCCCGGGTTGCCGGCGTGCTGGCGCTGCGCAGTGCGCAGATCCTGGCTGCGTCGGCCTCGTCCTGGGACGGCTGGGCGGTCGAGGTGTTCCGCGTCCGCACGCCCTCGGGTGAGGCCCCGCGTTGGGACTCGATCCTCCCCGAGTTGCAGGAGGCCCTCAACTCGCGCCTGGCGCTGAGGGCCCGGCTGGCCGAACGGGCCGAAGCGGAGCCAGCACGGGACTGGCCGGGCACGATGGCCGAGCCGACGATCACCTTCGATGAGGGCACCGGCGTCACGGTGATCGAGGTGGCCACCGCCGACCGGGTGGGTCTGGCCTTCTCGCTGGCATCGGCCCTGGCGGAGTTGGACTGCACGATCGTCAAGGCCACCCTCAGCACGCTGGGCCCCAACGCGGTGGATACCTTTTCGGTGTCGGAGGCAACTGGCGGCCCGCTGGCCGATCGACGGCGCGTGGCGGCGGTGCGCCAGGCGCTTCTCCATGCGGCCATAGCGTGAGCGGACCTCCCGCACGGCGGGTGCCCACTAGGGTCGCCGGCAGTGGAACGCATCACCGAATCCGACCTCATCCGCTGGTCTGAGGCGCTCGCGGGCATCGCGCGCAACGGGTTGGGATTCACCGAAAGCCTCTACGAACAGGAGCGTTACGAGGAGGTGCTCGCCGTGGCGACCGACATGCGGATGGCCGCTCGTCGGACCACGCTCGACCCCTCCCAGCTGGTCGTCGAGTCGATGAAGACCGCCACCGGTTACGTCACCCCCAAGATTGCGGTTGGCGCGGTAGTCGGCAACGACGACGGCGAGATCCTGTTGATCCAGCGGGCCGATTCGGGCGTGTGGCTCTACCCGACCGGGTGGGCCGACATCGGCTACTCGCCGGCCGAGGTGGCCGAGAAGGAGGTGGGGGAGGAGACCGGCATCATCGCCCGGGCCGAATCGCTGATCGCCGTGTTTGACGGGCTGAGGCGCGGGTTCTCCGCCGAGCCGCTGTACTCGCTCATCTTCAAGCTGCGGCCGATCGGCGGCACCCTGGTCCATCACCCCCTCGAGTGCCTCGACGTCGGCTGGTTCGATCGGGACTCGCTACCCGAGCCGCTGGCGGGCGCCGGCAATTGGGTGGACGTCGCCTTTGACGCCATCGACGGCGGTGGGCAGGCTCCGTTCTTCGACCCGCCCCGCAGCGACGTGTGGATTCCCGAGGGCGAGCCCCTTCCAACC
>MTKX01019924.1_pt1 | contig 68092 bp, 62 predicted proteins | sample 1042771 | NCBI WGS metagenome assembly MTKX01 (sample SAMN06212183, study PRJNA360534) | anaerobic digester metagenome | biome: Wastewater treatment plant; material: sludge; isolation source: anaerobic digester fed with sludge from wastewater treatment plant | place: Denmark: WWTP Randers ...
TGGACCGGACAGGGTGGACGGCATCCATCGGATTCGATGGTCGGCATCGACCGGATTATGCATCGAGCAGCTGGGGGCCGAGCACGTGGTTGCTATCGGCAATGGGGCCAATGACGCCGGGATGCTGTCGGCTGCAGCCTTGGGTATCGCCGTCCTGGGGGCCGAGGGCTTGGCCGTCGAGGCCCTGCTTGCCGCCGCAGTGGTGGTGGGCTGCATCGAAGACGGCTTGGACCTCCTTCTCCACCCGCAGCGCCTGGTGGCTACCCTGCGCCGCTAAGGCTAGCGCTGGTAGAGCGCACGCCAGTCGTGCAGGTCCGTCTTTGCCCGCCGCCTATAGTCCTCGATGGCATGGCGCAGGGCTGTTGCTGCCAGATTGGAGCAGTGCAGCTTGGGCTCTGGAAGGCCGCCCAGTGCTTGTGCCACTTCCTCGTCAGTCAGCTGGGCAGCCTGCTCGACGGTCTTGCCGGTTGCCAGTTCTGTCGCAATGCTGCAGGTGGCAATAGCCGCGCCGCAGCCCTGCACCAGGAACTTGACCTCGACCAGCCGTCCGTCGCGCACGCGGATGGTCATCACCGCCACGTCGCCGCAGGTGAAATCCCCGCTCTCGCCCCGCCCGTCAAACCCCTCGATGAATCCAACATTGCGCGGATGGAGCGCGTGATCTCGTACGGCGTCAGAGTACTCCATTCTCAGTCTCCTGTCGGCACTCTGCCCTGAGTTTTCGTAGATAGAAAGTGTGGCCGCTGTGCTTTACCGCGACGAGCTTGCCCTGCGCTACCAACCGGCGGACAACCGCCCACCCCACACCTGCCCGGGCCAGGTACGCCTCAACGGCGTCCTCGCGCATGGGGTGTACCGAGGTGATGCTCAGCATGTCCTTTTCGACGTCCCCTGTGAAGGAAAAGGCGGTGCCCTCGTAGCCGATCAGGTACTCCACCTGCGCCATTTTCTCCTGGAAGGTGCGATAGGCCCGGTGGAGCGCCTGCTCGTCCGGTACCATGACCCAGGCTTCCGCCGGCGGTCGGATGGGGATAGACAGATAGGCCCGATCCGGCCCCAGCCGGGCCACAAAGCCGGCCGTATCTTGAATCTGCTCCTCATCGTCGTTGATGCCGGCCACGAGCATCGTCTCCGTCACCAGTTGACCGCGGTACTCCCTGGCGAAAGCCTCCGCTCCTCTCAGGATCGGGTCGAGTGCTAGCCTGCCGTGCGGGCGATTGACTCGCCGCCAGGCTCCGTCTTGCACGCTGTCCACCTTAAGCGAAACCCAGTCCGCTGACATTAGGTCTTGCCTCACATCCCATCGCCAGAGGAGCGAGCCATTGGTGATCACGGCGATCGGGAGTCCCAACGGCCTGAGCAGCTCGATCTCCCGGCGCAAATTGATGTCCAACGTCGGCTCGCCATCAGGCACAAAGGTCAGGTAGTCGATGACCTCTCCAACCTCCTGAGCCATGGTCACCTTCTCCCGTACAGCGCTTTCGACTTCACCTGGATCGTAGAACGCCTCCCGCACCGCCTGCATCCTGAAGGTGCGCCCCAACTGGCAATAGGCACACGCATAGGTGCAGATCTTGGGCGGGATGTTGTTGATCCCCAGGCTTCGCCCCAGTCGCCGTGAGGGCACCGGGCCAAATGCGATCAAGTGCTAATCCTCTGTGCCGTCCACGGGGTGCACTCTCACCTTAGCTGTTCGCTCCGAATGGCTGACCTGCCCAGCTTGCACCAGTCCGTACCATGAGGTACAATCTAGCCACCAAGCGGGTGGCAGGATGCCTTTCCTTCCGACCGGCTTGGGCCTCGGGGCGGATGCTCAACCGCGCGGAAAAGCCATCCGCCCCGAGGGTGTTGCTCGATAGTCCCTTTACTTCTCCTGACCGAGCTCCTCAATGCGCTGGCTGATGGCGTCTAGCTGCTGCTTGAGCCATTCAGCCTGCTGCCGAAGGCGCGCGGCTTCCTCTTCGCGGCTCGGGATGGGCGTGTTGGGGACAGTGCCCCACGCCGGCCCATAACCCGACCGGGCCCAACCAGGTACCCCGGTGGCATAGAACCAGTACCGGTAACGCCGTCCCCGGCCTCCGCCGCCCCGTCCCCGGCCCAGCGCAAGGCCGCGGCCCGGGCCAGGGTTGGCCCAACCGGGTGCATCGTAGCCGGCGCAGTAGCCCGCGCCGCGTCCGGTCCTGGGTCCCATGCCCATGGGTCCCGTTCCATCTCCTGCTGGCATCTTACTCACCTCCTTTCGTCTCTAGTCATATGCTCGGCGTGTTTCCTCATCGGCCAAGACGTGCCGGATGAGCCGTTGCCACTTGGCCGAGTGCCACGTCCCCAACTTACCGTGGGTTAGGTAATAGTTCTGCGGAATCGGGTGGGTGCCGACCACTACCTCCAGGCCATACTTGGCCGGGAGGTACTCGCAGAAGGCTTGCAGGCGCGGGCACGGCGGATAGCCAACCACCAAGCCCGTCGCCAGGTGAACTACCTGTGCGCCGTTCCGCTTCATCTCGGCGGGAGCGTATTCGACGTTGCCCCCCGGACAGCCCCCACAGGTGGTATAGCCTACCAGCTCAACCTCTTCACCCCGGTACAGGGCAAAGGCTCCTTCCCGGTTGCGCAGGGCGCGCAAGCACTTTCCCCCGGCACATGAATGGTAGCGGTTGCAGATGATGATCCCGATCTTTTTCACAGTACCTTCCTTTGTCTTCCTCTTTGGCGTGCGCGCCTTCAGCGCATCATGGTCAGCAGCCGCTTGCCCCGGATCTGTCGAAAGGTGGCTCCCTCGCCCACCGCGCGCAGCACGGCCGGGACATCGACTACCCTGGTGCCCGAAACGGCAGTCACGCGGCGCTCCAGGAGCACGCGCGACAGCGGGGCACTTGCCCCAAGTAGGACAACGAATGCGTCAGGCCGGCAGAGGCCGATCAAGTCGTCAAACGTGTGGTTGAGCAGCGATGTGCCCGTCAGAGCTACCACGTCCGCCTGGGGCAAGACCTCTTGTGCCCGATTCGCTGGCAGGTCACCGGGATGCGGGTTCAGTTCCAGCACCCAGCAGGTGCCTGCCGCTCGGCGGACCCGTTCTGTGAACGGAAAGTGCCCCACGATGGCGACCCGCTGTCCGCCCCCCCGTGCCACGACCAGGTCTTCCGCATTTAGCTCCACGCAGCGCGATTCATCTACGTCCAGGATTGCATTCAGTGCCGCCATCCCGATGCTCGCCTCCAGGATGCGTGCAGAGTTCAGCCATTCGGCCAGCTCCCGTGCGCTATACCGGCACAATCTCCCGGCCTCGCGTACCAGCGGGCCCGCATCGTGGCTCTCAGTATGCAGGGTCGAAGCCAGGCCGCAGCGGGCCGGGTCGCCCTCCAACGCCACCGCCGTCCAGCAGGCGCCCACCAGCACCTGGCGCACCGGTGCGTCGCCTTCAAGGTCGGAAAGGAGCGCATCAATGGTAGTCACCCGCGCCGTCCTCCATGTGCCGCTTGTGGTTGTCCAGCATGCGAGCAATGATCTCGGCTGTCTCCTGCAGGTCAGTCATCCACCAGCCCAGCATCTCGTTGCCCTGCGCAGTCAGGCGATAGACTCGCCGCGGCGGTCCCTGTGTGCGCTCCTCGTCCCAGTCTGAATCCACCCAGCCTCGCCCTTCCATGTCGCGCAGCAGGCGATATACGGCGCTCGGATCCATCTCTCCCAGGCCGAAGGCACCCAGCTCGCTCAAAAAGGTGTAGCCGTGTGCCGGTCCGTGGTGCAGCAGAAGCAGCAGCGCTGGTTCCAGCAACCGCACTGCGCGGCGTGAGTATCCACTCTGCCGCCACCGGTGCCCGTGCCCTCTTCCCTGCATCTCACTCTCCTCAGAACCCCGACTGCTTTCCCTCCCACAGGACCAAGGATAGCACACTAGATGTGATTTGTCAATAGCCGTTGGACACAATGTCCAGAATACTTGACACACTTGGCGGCTGGTGTTATACTATATGTGGCTGGCATATAGGTGGCAGCGGAAGGGAGGTGTAGGCTGTGCCTCATCGACAGGGGCGCTGGCAGAAAGAGCATATCGAAGGAGGCTGCCCTCGTCGTATCCAGGATTTTCTGGAGCCTTGCTTGCTTCTTCTGGTGCACTGTCAGGAGATACACGGCTACGAATTGATTGACTCTCTGGAACCATTTGGCTTTGCCGCGAATCCCGTGGACCTCAGCACCGTCTACCGGCTCTTGCGGGACCTGGAGGATTCAGGTCTGGTCACCTCTCGCTGGCATCACGGCAACGCCGGGCCTGCCCGCCGGCTCTATCGCCTGACCCCAGAGGGGGACTGTTACCTTGCAGGCTGGGTGGCCGACCTGCGCGAGACCGACCGGGTTCTGCACAGCTTCTTGGACCGGTACGACATCCACATGCTGGGGCACCGGTGACGCCGAGCAGGCCCCAGGGGGCGGTGATCGCGCTGCAGTCAGCTTCAGGTTGACACTGGAGAAAAGCGAAGTGCACGTCACAATCAGTCTATCTCGAAAGGAAAAGGTGACAGATGAGAATCGTAGTTTCGGCACAAGGCGACACGCTCGATGCGCCGGCCAGCCCTGTCTTTGGCCGGTGCCCAACCTACCTCTTTGTCGACAGCGACACAATGCAGTTCGAGGCGGTGCCTAACCCGGCCATGAGCCAGGGCGGCGGCGCCGGCATCCAGGCCGCCCAATTTGTGGTGGAGCGCGGTGCCCAAGCCGTGCTTACGGGTAACCTTGGCCCCAACGCCTTCGATGTGCTGGAAGCAGCCGGCGTCCCGGGCTACCTGGTTCCCGAGGGCACCGTGCGCCAGGCTGTGGAAGCCTTCAAGGCCGGCCGGGTCCGGCCCATGTCGTCTGCCAACGTCGGCGCTCATGCCGGTATGGGCGGCGGAGCAGGCCTTGGTGCCGGCCGTGGGATGGGGAGAGGCTTGGGTCGCGGCATGGGCCGTGGGGCTGGGCGCGGCATGGGCAGTCTGCCCCAGCCTGCCGGGGCTCCTCAGCCGGCGGCAGTTGGCGCGCGAGAAGCAGAGTTGGCCCAGCTTCGCGAAACTCTGACCGGCCTGCGCCGGCAGTTGGCCGAGACGATGGAACGGATTGCGCAGCTGGAGGAGGAGGGCTAGCCTGGGTGCTGGCCTAATCTGCGCTGACCATAGAGAGAGTGAAGGAGGAACCAAGATGGGTAGAGGTAGAGGTGGCGGACAGGGAGGCGGCAGCGGGCAGGGAGGCGGACGGGGGCAGGGCCGGGGTCCTGGGCGGATGGGCGGCGGCAAGGCCGCCGGCCCGGGTGGCAGCTGTGTCTGCCCCAACTGCGGGCACAAGGTCCTGCACCAGGTCGGGCAGCCTTGCTTCGATATCAAGTGCCCCAAGTGTGGCACAGCCATGACCCGTGAGTAGCGACGGGCCGGAGAAGGACCGGAAGGCAACTGCCGTGACAGAACACGAAGACAGCGACAAGTGGGCTCTCCTTGTGGCGGACTTACAGCGGAAAGTCGACGAGCAGGAGCAGGCACACTACTCGGCCACGGTTCTCATGCAGGCGCGCAACCCCACGAACCTTGGCCGGATGGACAGTCCCGATGGCTATGCAGTCATCACGGGCCCTTGCGGCGATACGATGGAGATCTATCTCAGGTGCGATGGCGGTGTGATCCAGGAAGCCAAGTTCATGACGGATGGCTGTGGAACCTCACTGGCCAGCGGCAATATGCTGACCACGATGGTCCTAGGCATGGCGCTCGACGATGCCAACCGGGTCAGTCCGCGCGATCTGCTCGTGGCGCTAGATGGCTTGCCGGACGAAAGCACTCACTGTGCGCACCTGGCTGTCAATACGCTGCGCAAGGCGATCGAGAATGCCCGCCACGCGGGCAGCCTGGGAGCCGTCTAGGTGACCCCTCCTGCCCGCGAGCCGCGGCCCCAGCCGACTGCATCGCGCGCGGCTTGGGCTTCCATCGGAGTCAACGTAGTGCTCAGCCTGTTGAACCTGGCCATAGCCGCTGCATCGGGCAGCCTGGCCGTGGCGGCCGAGATGATCCACAATCTGGTGGACCTGGTGGCCTCGGTGGCGGTTCTGGCTGGGGTCAAGATCTCTGAGCGTAAGAGCCGGGCCTTTCCCTATGGGCTGTATAAGGTGGAGAATGTGGTGGCTGTCGGGATTGCCATTCTCATCTTCTTCACCGGCTACGAAATCGCACGGCAGGCGATCCGCGGCGGGGCCGGACAGGTCACGGTCAACGTCTGGATGCTCGTGGGTGTGGCCCTTTCGGCGGTGGTCCCGCTGGCCTTCAGCCTCTACGAGATGCGCGTGGGCCGGCAGATCAACTCGCCCAGCCTAGTGGCCGACGCCCAGGAGTACCGTGCCCACGTCTTCTCATCAGGCGTGGTGCTCTTGGCGTTGGTCGGCCACCTAGTCGGTCTGCCGCTGGACCGCTACGCGGCACTGGCCATTGTCGTGTTCATCGCCAAGACAGGGTGGCAGTTGTTGGCAGACGGCATGCGGGTCCTGCTTGACGCTTCCCTTGATGCGGAAACTCTCAACCAGGTGCGCGCCATCATCCAGGCCGATCCGGCGGTCACCGCCGTGCGGTCGCTCGTCGGTCGCAACGCCGGCCGCTACCGCTTCCTGGAGGCTGACGTGGCTCTGCGGGTCGATGGCTTGGAGAAGGCCCACGGTGTCAGTCACCGCATCGAAGAGGCCATCCGTTCCCGGGTGCCACACGTCGAGCGAGTGCGAGTCCACTTCGAGCCGAGAAACCGAAACCAGGTGCGGTATGCCGTGCCCCTGGCCGATTCCGCCGGCGTGGTGAGCAAGCATCTCGGCGAAGCTCCCTACTTTGCCCTGGTGACGGTGCGCACGGCCGATGGTCAGGTGGAGCGCCAGGAGGTGTTGCCCAATCCCCACACGGGCGTCGGAAAGGCCAAAGGAATCCGGGTGGCCGAATGGCTGGTGAGCCTCAAGATCGACGCGGTTCTCCTGAGCGAAGATCTGCGGGGCAAAGGGCCCTCGTATGTCTTCGGCGATTCCGGCGTCGAAACGCATCTGACCGAGGCGGTGATGCTGCCCGAGGTTCTCGCGGGGCAGATGCAGAATTCAGATGGACAAGGAGCATAACCCATGATCATCGCCGTAGCGAGCGGCAAGGGCGGCACGGGCAAGACGACCGTAGCCACCAGCTTGGCACTCTCCATTGCTGAGGAGGGCTATCTCAATCTAGGCCCGCAGCTCTTCCTGGACTGCGATGTCGAAGAACCCAATGCAGCCCTGTTTCTCAAGCCGACTCTTGCCCGCAGCGAGGAGGTAGGGATCCAGATCCCCGAGGTGGATCACGCCAAATGCACCTACTGCGGGCGCTGCGCCGAGGTGTGCGTTTGGCATGCCATCGCTGTGGTCGGCCGCCGGGTGCTCATCTTCCCCGAGCTGTGTCACGGCTGCGGAAGCTGCACCCTCAGCTGTCCAGAAGCGGCCATTCACGAGGTCCTGCACGTCATGGGAAGATTGGAGTCGGGGCAGGCTGGCCCCATCGCCTTCGGCCATGGCATCCTGAATGTGGGCGAGGCAATGTCGGTGCCGGTCATCCGCCAGCTCAAGGCAAAGCATATCGCAGGCGACAGCCACGGTGTGGCCATTCTCGATGCATCACCTGGCACCTCCTGCCCGGTGGTGGAGACCATGCGCGGCGCCGATTTCGTTCTTCTGGTCACCGAGCCGACGCCCTTTGGACTTCATGACCTGCGGCTGACGGTGCAGGTGGCCCGCGACGAGCTGAGCCTGCCGGTGGGCGTGGTCGTCAATCGAGATGGCGTTGGTGACGCGGGGGTGGAGCAGTACTGCGCGGCGGAGGGGATCCCAATCCTGATGCGCATCCCGCTGGATCGGCGCATCGCCTCGGCCATCTCCGCGGGCGAAGCACTGCTGAATGCGTTCCCAGAATATCGGCCCCTCTTCCGTCAGCTCTATCAGCGGATCCTCGAGGAGGTGGGTCGATGAAGCAGCTTGTGATTCTGAGCGGCAAGGGAGGTACAGGCAAGACCTCGGTCGCGGCAGCATTCGCCCACCTCGCCTCGCAGGAGATGCCCATCGTCCTGGTTGATGCCGACGTGGATGCTGCCAACTTGGAACTGGTGATGAACCCAACCAAACGCGAAGAAAACGTCTTCATGGGTGGGCAGGTGGCAGTCGTCGACCCGGACAAGTGCACACTTTGCGGTCGCTGCTTCGAGGTGTGCCGCTTCGAGGCCGTCATCCCGGGCGAGCAGGCATACCGGGTCGATCCCCTGGCTTGTGAAGGCTGTGCCTCGTGCGTATACCAGTGCCCGGAGGAGGCCATCCATGTCGAGGAGCAGCAGGCCGGGCTCTGGTTCCGGTCAGACACCCGCTTTGGCCCGCTTTTCCACGCTCACCTCTTTGCCGCCCAGGAAAACTCGGGCAAGCTGGTGACGTTGGTTAAGCAGCAAGGGCGCCTCCTGGCGCTCGACGAGGACCGCGAGCTGCTCATCGTGGATGGGCCGCCCGGCATCGGCTGCCCTGTCATCTCGGCCAATGCTGGGGCCGACTTGGCCCTCCTGGTGACCGAGCCTACCGTGTCGGGTGTGCACGACCTGGAGCGAGTCCTAGGTACGGTTCGGCACTTCCGGGTGCCGGCGTTGGTCCTCATCAACAAGGCCGACGTCAACCCGGAGCACACCGTCGGCATCGAAGCCTATTGCCGGAATGAGGGGATCGCCCTCGTCGGCAGACTGCCCTACGACACGGTTGTCACCGAAGCCATGGTCCAGGGCCAGCCTGTCACCTCCTACCGGCCCGAGGGAGCCATAGCCCAGGCGCTGCGCGAGGCATGGTCGCGGCTTCGGCGGCATCTGCGCGGTACACGGTTGGAAAGGTAGGCAATCCATGGAGCTTGAGCAGGCCATTCTTGCCCGGCTGCAGCAGGTCATCGATCCCGAGACCGGGGCGGACATAGTCCGCATGCGGTTGATCGAAGACCTGCGCGTGGACCGTGAAAGTGGGAAAATCACCTACAGGTTTCGTCCCTCGTCGCCCCTGTGCCCGCTGGCCGTACACCTTGCACTGAATATCCGCAGGGCAGTGGCTGAGGTGCCGGGGGTGACAGCCCAGGAGATCGAGGTCGTAGGCTATGTCGGAGCCGAAGGGCTGAATGCTCTGCTAAGAGAACCGGCCTGACAGGGAGGTGCGCATATGTGCCAGGCTGTGGTCTACTTGACCCAGGGTGACGGCGAGAAAGAGATCATGCGTGATGTGATCCTGCTGGAGCCACTCGAAGGGCGTGTGCGCATAACGGCCTTCTTCGAGGAGCCGGTCATGGTGCAAGCCAGGGTAGGACGGATCGATTTCCTGAAGCACCGGGTCACCCTGGTACCCATAGAGGAGGAGTATGATGGTGACGATGACTGACCTGGAAAAGCTCCGGGCACTTCTGCCTCACTGGATGGAGCACAATGCTGAGCATGCGGCCGAATTCCGGGAGTGGGCAGATCGGGCTCGTGGGACTGGCCACGCAGATGTTGCCGAAGAGATCGACACGGCTGCCAAAGAGTTGGGGTGGGTCAATGAGGCCCTGAGCGCTGCCCTACGGAGGCTGGACGAGCATCCCTGAGTTCGGACTCGCTGCAGGCAGGGAGGGGAAAGGAACATGGCTGAGCAATCGGGACAATGGAAGGATGGGGAGCGCGCCGGGATATACGCCAAGCAAAGAAGTCTGATCTCGAAGTGGGTTTACGCTCGGCTTGCTAAGCAGGTGCTGGCCTGCCTGGAGCCTTCGCTTGATGCGCCAACGTTCGTGGACCTGGGCTGCGGCCCAGGCTTCCTTGGCATCGATCTTGGCCGGTTACGACCGCTGGCTCGCATCATTGGCGTCGACCCGTCTGTTGAGATGCTGACGATCGCCAGGGTGAACGCGGCCGCCGCCGGCATTCTGAACTACGAAGCCAGGCAGGGCCGGGCCGAGGAGTTGCCGCTGGAGTCTGTCTCCGCCAACCTGGTGATCAGCCAGTCGTCGTTTCACGAGTGGGAGGATCCGCGCAGAGGCTTGGAGGAGATCCACCGAGTTCTCGCGCCGGGCGGTAGCCTGATTGTCACGGACTATAATATTGCTTGGCTGTCTACCTGGAAGCGCAATCTCCTGGGGCGGCTGCACCCGCTGCACATGTTCAGATTTGGATTCGATGATGTGGCAGCCATGGCCAGAAGTGCGGGCTTGGAGCGCATTGAGGGCAGGGGAAGGGACATGCAATACTTCCTGTTCGCGGCCAAGCCCAAGAGCAACACGAAGTGACCCAGCAAGCAGGCCGTTGGGGTCAGCTGCCTTCTGCGGCGGGGCATGTTGGACGATGAGAGGGGGTGAGTAGCCGTGATCGCCATCGACGTCGAGAGCTGCACCGGCTGTGGCGCTTGCATGGAGGCGTGCCCGACCGGCGCCATCTACCTGGTGGAGGGCAAGGCGACGATAGACGAGGCGCTGTGTCGCGGGTGCGAGGCCTGCCTTCCGGCCTGCCCCAGCGGGGCTATCTACATCTCCACGCAAGATACAGAAACGACGGAGCAGACTCGCCTGCCCGCTCGCCGGCCGGAGCTCTCGGTCATCCGTGTCGACGCGCCCTCTAAGCTGACGGCTACGCGCTTCAAACTCCTGCCCGCCCTGGGTGCGGCTCTGGCCTGGGCCGGGCGCGAGCTACTGCCCTCGCTGCTGGACTTGCTGGACCGCCCGGCTTCTCAACGCCAGGCAGGGGGCGCAACCGGGAGCCGAAAGACACCCGCCGTAGCTGCCCAGAGCGGCCGGCAGCGCCGGCGCCGGCAGCGAGGAGGTAGCTCATGAAACCCCACCCCTGCGGGAGCTAGCCATGCGCCTGGCCTGGATTGTCTGCTTCAGCCTGCTCGGTAGCGTCGGGGCTATCCTTGTGGCGGGAATGTTTCTCCTCTTTCCGGATAAGACACGCCGGGTTTTGATCCCCTGCCTGATCGGCTACGCTGCCGGAACGCTTCTGGGAGCGGCCTTCCTGGGTCTCATCCCTCATTCACTCGAACACATCCCAGCCTCGACGGCCATGGGAACTGCGTTGCTGGGGATTGTCCTGTTCTTCATACTCGAGAAGCTGGTCATGTGGCGCCATTGCCACAATCAGCACTGCGAGGTCCACAACTCGGCCGGCCCTCTCCTGCTAATCGGCGATGCATTTCACAATTTCGTTGATGGCGTGATCATCGCTGCCGCATTTACCGCATCCATACCCCTGGGCGTCGTGACTTCCTTGAGCGTCATTGCCCACGAGATCCCCCAGGAGGTTGGCGACCTGGCCATTCTGCTTGATAGTGGTTACTCGCGGCGAAGGGCTATTACCTACAACATGCTCTCGAGCCTGGCCACCTTGCCTGGGGCGCTGCTCGCGTACCTGACCCTGCAGGGGCTCCAGGGGGTCATTCCGTACATCATGGCCCTGTCGGCCGCCAGCTTTCTCTACATCGCTGTGGCCGACCTGGTGCCCAGCCTGCACCGCCACACCGGAATCGGCTCGGGCCTGCGGCAGCTGATCCTCATGCTGGCCGGGATCGCGACCATAGCCCTTTTTCACTTGGGCAGTTGAGCGCCTCAATGGGGTACCGAGCCTGCTGCAGAATGATCGAGCCCAGGGAGCACCTAAACATGCAAAAGGAGGATTGAGTTCCATGCCCATCTATGAGTACCGCTGCACGGCCTGTGGAGAGCGGGTTGAGGTCTTGGTCCGCTCCCATACAGCAACGCCGATCTGCCCCATGTGTGGCTGCCCACTGACGGACAGGCGCCAAGAAGTGGGCCGCCGGCTCCATCCTCGCGGTACAGGAGACCGATGAAGATTACCTGTCTGGTGGACAACAGCGTTGAGCACGGCACCCGGCTGTGGGGTGAGCACGGGCTCTCCTTCTTGATCGAGACGCACGACGGCCGGCTGCTCTTTGACACCGGCGCCAGCGGCAGCGTGCTCCTTCACAACATGCAGACACTGCGTATCGACCCACAGACGATCTCGGCCCTGGCGATCAGCCATGCGCACTGGGATCACACCGGTGGGCTGTCCGACCTACTTGGGCTGCGCTCCGGCCTGCCGCTCTACGCCAACGCCGACCTGCTGAAGGAGCGCTTCAGCCGGCGGGAGGACTCCGTCAAATCCATAGGGATGCCCATTCCGACCGCCGATCTCCGCCAGCGGGCCGAACTGCGGCTGAGCGCCGACCGCCAAGAGATCCTGCCCAGCATCTGGACCACGGGAGAGGTGGCCGAGCGGCCGCACCCCGAAGGCCGCAGTACCCAGCACGTGGTGCTGCAAGGCGACACTTGGGCTCCTGATCCCTACCGTGACGACATGGCCCTCGTCCTGGAGTCCGCTGGCGGGCTTGTCCTGGTATGTGGTTGCTGCCACGCAGGGCTGCTCAACACACTGGACCGGGTCCACCAGGCTTTCGGCCGGGGGGTGCATGCCGTGATTGGGGGGGCACACCTGGTGAGCGCGGACGCAGATCATCTCCGGCACCTGATGACAAGGCTTGACCGGCTCGGGGTGCCCGAGCTCTACCTAAACCACTGCACAGGGCTGGCAGCCTACATGTCCCTTTCTGTGTCTTTCGGGGACCATGTTCACCCCTGCCCGGCCGGCACGGTGTTGGACTACTAGAGATACGGCGGCCGAAGATGAAAAGCGTTTGCTTGGCCGGCCGTACCGACTCCGGCGCACCGGCCGGTCAGGGCGAGTATGACCAGACACAGGGGGATGAGTGATGCCCCGTTCCTCTCGGTCCGATTGGGTCCTCGGCGTGCTCATCTTTGGAGTTGCGCTCGCCCTGGTGGCTGCCATTGCCGCGCGGGAGATGCGGAGTGGACTGGTCGGCGAGCTGGCACCGGGCGAGACCGAGACCCTCCGCGCACGGGTGGTACAAGTGCTCGACGAAGCGGTCGTCCTCCAGGGCGACTTTGAGCAGCCCTACCAGCGCCTCCTGCTGCGCATCCGCAGCGGCTCACTCGCCGGGCGGGAAGTTGAGGTCGAGCATGGCCGGCTGGGTTTGACCAGCGAGGCCTCCCTGTTCCAGGTCGGTGACCGGGTGCTGGTAGAGCACAATCGTACACCGGAGGGAGATCACACATTCGCCGTCATCGACTGGATCCGCACAGGTCCCCTGCTGTGGCTCGCCCTGCTTTTTGTGGCCGCTACGCTCCTTCTGAGCGGCGGGCAAGGTGCGCGCTCCCTCGCCGGCATGGGCATTACCCTGGCCGTCCTCTTCGGTTTCATCGTGCCCCAAATCCTGGCCGGGCGTAGCCCTGTCGGAACGGCGCTGTTGGGCTCGGTGGCGATGATCGGCATCAGCTTGTACCTGGTGTACGGTTGGCAGCGCAAGACCCACGCGGCCGTAGCCGGGCTCTTCCTCAGCCTGGTCATCACCGGTTTGCTGGCGGCCTGGTTCGTGAGCTGGGCCCGCCTGACAGGCTTCGGCAGCGAAGAAGCAGGGTTCCTGCAGGTGGCAGGTGCGCAGGTGAACCTGCAGGGAGTGCTGTTGGCCGGTATCCTGGTCGGAACACTGGGAGCCCTCGACGACGTGGCGATCAACCAGTCTTCGGCCGTCTTCGAGTTGAGCAAGGCCAACCCTGACCTGAGCCGGGGAGCCCTCTTCCGACACGGCATGGTGATTGGACGCGACCACATCGCCGCCATGGTCAACACCCTGCTCCTGGCCTATGCCGGTGTCGCGTTGCCGATGCTGCTCCTGCTTTCGATCTATCCCGAACCGCTGGGGACCACCCTCAACCGTGAGATTATCGCCGAAGAAGTCGTCCGCACTCTCGTGGGCAGCCTTGGGCTACTGGCGGGCGTGCCGTTGACCACCCTGATTGCAGCCTTCCTTGTACGGCCGCCTCGGCTGGGCGAAGGCCTCTGACCAAGCCCCTTTCGCCTAGGTCGGAGACCTTCTGCGATCGAGGAACACCATCCTTTGCGCGGAAACGACGCTCCCACCTCGGATGACCAGTTCGCGTGACCACAATCCCTGCTTGCTCCATCAGCGCGACTTGACATTCCGGCCGGAATCCTATACGTTATCTCCAGATGCGAATCACTCGCAACTATTGCTGGCGGTGAGGGCAAGTACACTGCCTTTGAGAGAACATAGAGGGTGACAAGTGGAACCGCCCAAGATCTTGGTGTACGGTTCGGGCCCGCTGGGCAGCCTCTTCGACGCGCGTCTGCAGCACGGAGGACACGAAATTCCCAGATTTTGGCCTCCGAGAAAACGACAGCCGCCCCCGGTCTTCGGCCAAAGGAGAGCTACATGCAAACGCCAACCGTAATCGCGGTCTGCCGCAGCGAGCAGCGTGCCGATCCCAAGACGGACCTGAGTGAGGGGGAGCTTCGCCCCGGCTGGGGTCTGGTTGGCGACAGTCATGCCGGTCCCGCCCGCCCGGGCCGGTGGGAGATCAGCCTGCTGGCCTGGGAAAACGTCGAGCAGCTCAACCGGGCCTATGGCCTCGATGCCGTTCCGGGGAGCTTTGCCGAGAACCTGACGGCGCACGGCCTTGATACCTCTCATCTGCGAGTCGGCGACCGGCTCTGCATCGGCGAGAGTGTCGTGCTGGAGGTCGAGCAGCTGGGCAAGCCGCCCGAGATTGCCCACACCTACAGCTTCCGGGGCTACTCTCTCCTGCCCACCGTGGGCGTGTTTTGTTGTGTCGTCATGGGGGGTACGGTGCGAGCAGGCGATCCCATTCGCCTGCAGGCGCCTGGCGTGTGATCTGACGGGGCCACCCGCTGTTCGGTTGGCGCGGTGCTGCCGTCAGCGGGTGCGCTCTGCCTTTCCTGTAGGCTGGGACGCCGCCCGGGCGCCTGCTTCGGTGAGCGCCCACGCCCGGCCCCGGCCTGCCACCGAGCAGCCGGCGCAGTGCCCGGCGCACCCACTCGCCACCCTGCGTAGATAGCCGAGGCGCGCCAAGTCCTCCAGCATCGCCTCCAACAACGACCGGCTCACCGACAGGCTCCTCGCCAATTCTGCGCATGTCGACAAGCCGCCGTCGGCGACCAGCCCCAGGAGCTGCTCCCACAGGTTTGCCTCCATCTTGGCAGGCCTGGTTCAGAACAGCCTCGCCACCTGGTAGGTGAGGATGCCGCCGGTCAGTGAGAGCACTGCCAGCAGGCCCGTGCCAAAGGCTGTCCACTTCCAGCTTCTCGTCTCCTGCTGCATAGCCGCCACCGTCGCCACGCAGGGGATGAACAGCATCTGTGCCACCAGGAAAGCCAGTGCCGAGGCGGGTGCCAGCGATCCGCCGAGTGCCGCGCTCAAGCCGCTGGGGTTGTCGGCCGCGCTAAATAGCACCCCCAGGGTCACGACAGAGTTCTCCTTGGCGACAAGACTCGACAGCAGGGCGACGATCATCTTCCAGTCCTGCCCCATCAGCGCGCCGACCGGGCTCAGGGCCTTCCCGATGCTTGCCAGGTAGCTCGTCTCAATCTGTCCGTGCGGCAGCGTCGACAGCGTCCAGATCGCCACCGACATGATCAGGATCAGCGTCCCTGCCTTCTTCAGGAACTCAACGCTGTTCTGCCACACCTGGAGGCCGATCGTCGCTGCCTTGGGCCGGTGATAAAGCGGCAGCTCCATGATGAAGGCCGCGCGCTCCCCGCGCAGCACCCATTTGCCCAACAGCACCCCGGTCGCTGCCAGCACGACCAGCGAGCTGCCGACCAGTGCCACCGCCACCAGTGGCGCCGCTCGGCCAAAGAATACCGGGGCGATGAAGACAATGACTGTCATCCGCGCTGCGCAGGGGACCAGAGGGGTCAGGAGGATGGTCAGCAGTCGCGCCCGGCCCGATTCGATAATCCGCGAGCCGAGGATCGCCGGTACGTTGCACCCGAACCCCAAGAAGAGCGGCAGGAAGCTCTTGCCGTGCAAGCCCATCACGTGCATGAAGCGGTCCATTACGTAGGCGGCACGTGCCATGTAGCCCACGTCCTCCAGCAGCGCAAGCACGGCGAAAAAGAGGACCAGGATGGGCAGAAAGGTCAACACCGTCCCTGCGCCCCCGATGATCCCGTCTACCACCAACCCGCGCACCCACACCGGGGCATCCGCAAGCCATACCGATGCCCAGCGCGCCAGCGTGTGTACCACAGCCGTGTCAAGAAGTGCCTGGAGAGGTCTGCCGACCGCGAACGTGAGCCAGAACACCAGGCCCAGGATCCCCGCTAGAAGGGCCAGCCCCCACAAGGGGTGCGTCGCCCAGCGGTCCACTCGCTCGGTCAGCGTGATCTGACCGGCGCGCGGGCGTGTGACCGCCGCCCGGACCATGCGACCCACCCACTCATAGCGGCCCCCCGCCACGGAAAGGACCGCGTCTTCGTGGGCGATCAAGATGCCGTGCACCTCCTGCCACACAGGGCCCGGCAGCTCCGCCCGCACCCGTGCCGTGACCTCGGCATCCCCCTCGAGCAGTTTCGCCGCCGCCCACTCTTCCGGGTAGGGCTCGGGCACACTGCCGGCGATCAGGGCGCGCAGCTGAGCTAGCACCTCGCGGTGATCCTGCCGGATCTCGGGTAGTTGTGGCTGGCATGGGATCTCGCCGCGGGCCAGGCGAGTTACCGTATCGACCAGCTCCCGTACCCCCTCGTTCCGCGCCGCCGACATGGGCACCACCGGTACCCCGATCGCTGCCGCCAGGACACGCGGCTCGACGGTCATCCCCTGGTCGGCCGCCACGTCCACCATGTTCACGGCTACCACAAGCCGCCCCACGAGCGGAAGCAGTTCGGCGACCAGGTACAGGTTCCGCTCCAGTGATGCGGCATTGACCACCGCGACGACGACATCCGGCCGCGCCCGGAGCAGGTAGTCGCGCGCGATGATTTCCTCCGGCGAGTTCGCCGTGAGGCTGTAGGTGCCCGGCAGGTCGACCAGGTGCAGGGTCAGCCCGTCCGCTCGATGCGTGCCGGTCTTTTGCTCCACGGTCTTTCCGGGCCAGTTCCCGACGTGCTGCTCGAGTCCGGTCAGCAAGTTGAATAGGGTCGACTTGCCCACGTTGGGCTGCCCGGCGAGGGCTACGGTCAGCTTCCCTTCGCCCGGGGATGGCGATGTGGTCGGGGAATTCATGGCAGAGGCGCCGCGCTGCTCTCGCCGCCCCCAGTGGCCGCCCACTCCACCAGGACTTGCCTCGCCTCTCCACGGCCCAGGGCAACTCGCGTGTCCCGCAGGGCGACCAGCACGGGGCCATTCCCCGAGTTCTGGAGCACGCGCAGGGGGACGCCCGGCGTGAAGCCAAGGCAGGCCAGGCGGCTGACGAAGGTATGCCCGCCGGTGAGCGCCCGGATGCGGACGGTTCCTTCCTTCGGCACAGAGCCCAGGTCGAGGGTATTCTCCGGCGTACTCATCTGCTCCACCGCTTTTCGAACTTCCGGGTCATTCTGGCACGCTGAGCAGTAGCCGGTCAGCTCTACCTGGGCGCCGGCGACGAAAAATCCGCACGCCTGGCCAACCGCCCGTGCGGCCTCGACAAAGGCTTGGCCGCCCACCTCGATGACCTGGCCGCATCCCAGGCACACGAGGTGCGAGTGGCCGTCCTGCTCATCCAGTTCGTAGTGGTGGTGCTCCTCGTCAAGGTGCAGCTCGCGCACCACCCCGGCTTCCTTCAGCGAGTTCAGGGTACGGTAGACGGTCGCCAAGCTCAGGCGCGGGTCGTGCTGCCTTGCCCGGTTATGTACCTCGCGTGCGTCCAGATGGCCGCCCGCTTCTGCCAGAATGCGCAGCAGAAGCCTGCGCTGGTTGGTCATCCGTTTGCCTGCCGCCCGAAAGCGACCTTCACTCGCGACAGCCAGGTCATCCATGGGACAGGACTCCCCTCCAGTATTTGAGACTCATTCTCAAATAGCTATAGCGGACTTTGAGCCGGATGTCAAAGCGCGGTGAACACGTGGTGCCTTGATCAAGTTCTCCGACCGAGGCGAACAGGGGTTGGCGCCGTTGCGCTGCACCTCTCTTCGGTGCGGCGCACCGGCCCTGTCGTTCCCACGGTCCTCCCCGGGAACGCCTTCGGTGGCTGTGGCTCTAGTGTATCTTCTCTACATGGTCGACGATGGTTCCGTCCAGGTAGGCCTGGACTGCCTCCTCCATCCCGGTGATGTCGGTCACCACCGGCCTGACTCCGGCGTCCAGCAGGCACTCGCGGGCGCTCCAGCTCATGCCCCGTGCCAGCAGTGCTTGGCATTCCTTGATCGGCTGCACCATGCGAAGGTGCGTCGCTGCCGCTGCTGTCCCGGTGCCGTGGCAGTCGATCTGCCCGCCCACGCCCTGCCGCGGCTGGTGCTCATCTACCGGCGGCAGCGTATCGCTGCGGTCGAGCATCTCGCGGCTTACCACCTGCCGGCCATCCACCGTCAGCACGGCGTAGTAGCGCGCCAGCCCAAAGTGCTGGCTTACAGTGATACCATCGTCCGTCACAACCGCGATTTTCATCTTGACCTCCTTGCGATTCAGTCCCAGGTTTGGCCTGCCCCGCGGCCCTGAGCGCGGCAGTGCCAAAACGCTGGAGGCCGCTGCGCTATACGCCGTGGCGTACGTCAAACGGCCAGGCCAGGAACCCTCCATCCAGGACCTCGACGTTCGTGTACCCCTTGCCTGCCAGGATGCATGCTGCCTCCCATGCGCGCAGGCTTGTCTTGCAGTAAGCCACGACCGGGCAGTCGTGCGGGATCTGGTCGATCCGCGAGCGGACCGCACCCAGCGGCACGAGCGTGCTGCCGGGAATGCAGCCGTCCTGGTGTTCGTCGGGGCTGCGCACGTCCAGAAGAAACAGATCCCCGCCTGCCTGGCGCATAGCCTGAAGCTCTGTAGATGTCACGCCCCTCAGCAGCCCATCCAGCTTGTTGCGCAGGATGTTGGCCCCATGGATCAGGACGTCCATGGCCTCCGAGTAGGGGGGCGCGTAGGCCAGGTCGAGGTTGGCTACCTCATCCACCGTCATGTGTGCCGTCATCGCGGTGATGGCGACGTCGACCCGCTTGAGCACGTCGCCCGGGCCGACCCCCTGGATGCCAATCAGCCGTCGGCTGGCCTTCTCTGCCACCAACTTCAGGATGATGGGCTTGTTGCCGGGGTAGTAGTGGGGCCTGTCAGGGGCGGACACGGTCGCGCTGATGACCGGGATGCCCAGCTCCCCTGCCTGCTCGACGCTCAGCCCCGCCCGGCCGACGTTCCAATCAAAAACCTTGAGCGCCGACGCACCCTGCACGCCGGGGAAGCGCTCAATGTGGCCGACGGCATTGGAGCCGGCAACCCTCCCTTCCTTGTTGGCGACAGAACCGAGCGGAAGGAAACAGGAAGTTCCGCGGATGTTGCACGACTTCTCGGCGCAGTCGCCTGCCGCGTAGATGTTCGGGTCGGAGGTCTGCATGTAATCGTTGACATACATCCCGCCCGAGGGGCCGATGATCAGCCCCGCCTTCTTCGCCAGATCGACGTTGGGCCGGATCCCAACACTCAGGAGGACCAGATCTGCATCGAATGTCCCACGCGAGGTGACAACCCGTGCGATGCAGCCGTCGCCGTTCCCCTCGAGCCGCTCCACTTTCGTAGACGTGAGAACGGTGACTCCAATGTCCCGCATGTGCTTCTCCAGCAGGTGGGTGACGTCGGCATCCAACATCGGCAGCACATGCGGCAGCATCTCGATGACTGTGACACTTCCCTCGCGCTCGACGATGGCTTCCGTCATCTCCATGCCGATCAGCCCCCCTCCGATAATTGCCACATTGGGGTGCTCCACCCGCTGCAGATACTCACGGAAGCGGTCGGCGTCCTCGACCTGCTTGAGCTGCCAGACATTCTGCAGCTCCCTTCCCGGGATCGGTGGATTGACCGGGGTGGCGCCCGTGGCGAGGATCAGCTTGTCGTAGGGCAGTCGCTGGCTCGCGCCTGATTCCACGCCGACGACCTCCACCTCCTTCGCAGCCCGGTCGATACTGACGGCCATGGTCTTGTTCAGGACCCGGATGTTCTTCACCTGAGCAAAGAACTTGGGGTCGCGCAGCACGCCGATGGGCGTAGCCATCAGCTGCCGCCGGTCCTCGACCAGCCCCGAGATGTAGTAGGGCAGGCCGCAGCCTGCATAGGAGAGAAGCTCATCCTTCTCCACGATGGTGATCTCGGCGCTGGCATCCAGGCGCCTGGCCCGCGCAGCGGCTTTTGGCCCGGCTGCGACCCCTCCAATGACGACGATCCTCGTTCCCATGTCTAGTCCTTTCCCAGTGTCATTTGCTTGTACGCAGAACAGGTTTCGACACCCCCCGTCGGCTGCACCCCTACGCTGCCTCGCCCTTCAGATAGGCCTCCATGTGGGGTAAGAAGTACGGGATGATCAGTGGCAGCATCTTGGGCAGAAGGTTCTCCATCGCCGCCGGCATCAGGTCGGGCATCTGCTCCTCCATCGTCTTTGGCATCGGGATTGCCTTGCCCACCGCCGTCAACATCGCCGGCATCACTTTCGGCATCATGCCCGGCATCAGACGCGGGAAGAGGAAGGGCATCACCGGCTTCATCGCCCCGATCATCGCGTCGCGCACCGGCGCGGGCGACGTCTTGACCATCTTCATCATCCCCCGGAAGGGTGCCGGCATCGCCTCGATCATCTCCGGCAGCAGCCCAGCCATAAACCCGGCCATCGCCTCCGGCTTGAGCAGCCGGATCATCTTCTCAAAGACCGCCCACATCTCCAGCGCATAGGGCGTTGGGTCTGGGTGCTCCACGCCGGCGCCCCGGCAGGCAAGGCTCGTCAGGTCGATGATGGGCAGGTCGCGCCCCGTCTTATCAGCCGTCACCCGAAACTGCACTTGGCAGCATGGGCAGGCGGCCACGAGCGCCTCCGCGCCAACCGCCTTTGCCTCGGCCAGGCGGGTGTCGCCAATCCGCTCGCCCACGTCTGGGTCGGCCACCAAGCTCAGCACAGAGCCACAGCAGTGTGCCTCTTGGTGGTGGTGCTCCATCTCGACCAGCTCAATGCCCGGGATGGCCCGCAGCAATTGGCGTGGTGCCTCGTAGATGTTCCCGGCCCGGCCCATGTGGCACGAATCATGCCACGTGACCTTCATTTTCACCTCGTGGTCGAAGTGCAGTGCGCCGGCCTCGATCCGCTCCGCCAGGATCTCGCTGTAGTGCTTGGCCTCGAATTCATAGGGAATCCCCAGTTTCTTGGCCCACTCAGGGTAAAAGTTGTGCCACACCAGCCAGCAGGCGGGGCAGGAGGTGACCACTGTCTTGACGCCGCGCGCCCGCATGGCGTCGATGTTGTGGCGCATGATTTCCTCCCACGTGTCCCACAAGCCGGCCATGAGCATGGGGATACCGCAGCAGGCCTCGTCCTGCCCCAGGTATGTGAACTCGACACCTGACTTGTACAGCAGGCACGCTGTGGCCTGGGCGATGTCGTTCTCGACGTACGAGGCGGTGCAGCCCGGGAAGTAGGCAATCTCCGCTCGCGCCGGGAGCATGCCCAGCGCCTCCTCCGGCATCCACTTCGGCCGGTCGACACGGTAGGCTGCCCAGATGTTATGCTCCTTCCGCATTGACTGGCGCATGATCTCAAAGGGCGGGAAGGTCATCCGCCCCTCCTCATGGACCAGCTGGCCGCGCAGTTTGAGCCAGCTCGGCTCGATCGGCAGGTCCTCTGAGCAGCGCACGTTGCACAGCTCGCAGGTCGTGCACGCCAGGATGGTGTCCACCATTTTCTGGTTCCAGTCGGCCTTCCCCTGCATGTACTGCCGCAGGTAGTACCACTTGCCGCGCGGCGACTGGCTCTCCCAGCCGCGGCCGTAATACTGGTCGCACTCATCCACGCAATATCCGCATTGGGAGCACGCCCAGGCGTACCAGGCCACATCGTCGGGGACCCCCCGGCGGCCCTCACCGGCCGGCCGCTCGCCGATGGGTGCCTTAGCAGCGTTGCCAAGGCGCCGCACCACCGGCTCGAATAGGCCGGCCATACCCATAAACGCCGCCAGCAGTGGCTGCCCGCTGGCAACCTTGCCCGGATTGAAGAGATTTCCATGGTCCACTTTGGCCTTGTACTCGCGCAGGCGGCCCAGCCGCTCATTTCCCAGCACGCTCGCCGCTTCCCCGCTGAAGTAGAGCCCCGTCGAATAGGCCCGCCCGCCGTTCTTCTTGGCGATCTTGAGCACCGTCAGCGCTAGCCCAAAGGCAAAGTTGAAGCCGAGCGTGCGCTCGTCGTGCAGGATAAAGCCCAACAGCGTGACCTGTCCATCCTGGCTGACCATCCCTTCTATCACCATGGGCAGCGCAATCTGTTCGTCGATCGCCTGCAGGGCCTTGTCCAGGTTGGCCAGCGGCACCATCACCTCGGCCGGGGCAATGCTCGGTCCCAGCCGCTTGACGGCCATCAGGTTGAACCGCTCATCCCACTCGTGATGCACGACCTCGTCGGCCACCATCTCTCCGCCGGCCTCCCGTACCAGCGCCGCGAGAACGGCAGAGACAACTTCTCTGCGAGACTCTGGCGCCACAAAGACGGCCACGTAGCCGGCGGGCACGCTGGGGCGGTGCTCCTCGATAGGGTGACCATGCTCCATGTGCGGTGGAAGCTGGTTCTTCAACTCGGCCATCTTGGGGTTGATGAAGCTGACCGACCAAAGGGGCAGGCCTGCCTGCCGGATGGCCCCTAGCGCCAAGGACAGCCCGTCGGCCGAGTCAAAGCGGGCGCCCCACACGGTTTCTTCTTCGGCCGGCCGTACTTTCAGCGTGACCTGGCTGATCAAGCCGGTGATCCCCTCGGCATCGCTCACAAGGTCCAGGTCGGCGCCGCTCAGTTCGCGGACCTCCCCGCTGGGCAGCACAATGCGGCACGACACGACGCTCTCCCGGAAGGCACCATATTCATATGCCCCGAACCCGACACCTCCCTGGGCCAGCCAGCCGCCCACGGTAGACGATGGCGCGCTGGAGGGGTAGGTGCGCACGGCCAGACCTTGCTTTCTTAGCTCCTTATCCAGCTTCTCCCAGACCACACCCGGCTGCACGCGGACGGTCTCGGCCGCAGCATCCACGGTCAGCACCTGGTTCATCCAGGCAAAGTCGACCACCAGCCCGCCCTTGACCGGCAGAACGCCGCCGTAGCCGGACGTGGACTTACCGCGCGGCACCAGGGGGACGCCATGCGTACGAGAAAAGGCGGCCAGTTGGACCAACTGCTCTTCGGTCAGCGGCTGCACGACGCCTGCGGGCAGCATGTTGCCCGCCAGCGGTTTGACCAGGCTGGGCAGCGAGCCCACGTCGTGCCCGTAAAAGCTCCGCTCCAGCGGGTCAAAGGTCACCCGTGGTCCAAACTGCTTCTGCAGCCCTTGCTGCAATTCCTGCGACAACGATCTCACGATGCTTTCCTCTCTGGCGCCCAGGCCATGCTAGAGTTGGGTAATCTCGGCGATGCGCCGCAAGCGGCCTACCAGCTCGAGCCGCTCCTCACCAATGTCCGAAAAGGTCAAGGCCGCCTTCCTCACGAGGCGGGTCAGCTGCAGCTGGCCTTCTTGGCCCAAGACGGGGACGCGATCCAGGGCTGCCCAAAGCGCCGCGGCATCCAGGCCGCACTCCACTGCCAGCGTGGCGATCCGGCCGGCCCATTCTACATCAGCAGCAGGCGCGCTCAAGTATTGGCCTGCGTGGGCAGTGGCTACTTGCGTGCCCCGCACCTCGATCCGGCCGTGCGCGTACCCCAGGCCGGCGTGGCAGATGGCCGTCCGCTGTGACCACTCTGGCTCGGAGGCCCATGACCGCCACGACCCTGCGCAGCGCCGGCTTCCCTCGGCACTGCCCAAGATGAGGGCGCAGAAGGGGTTGCAGTTCGCGACCGGCGTCAGGGGCGCGCCGTCAAGTCCCGTGGTTACCGCTCCGACACCCAACGCCTGGCTCAATATCTCCTGGATGGCGCGCATGCACGACACGGGAAGGGCCTCGGCAGACGGCGATGGTGCGTCTTCCCCCTTGGGCTGCACGGGGGCTTCCGGCCCGCCTTGCTGCGCCTGCAGCCAGTCCTGGATGGCCTGGCGCGAGAAGCGCCACTGCCCACCTACCTTGAACCCCGGCAGCCGGCCGCCGCTCAGCATGCGGTAGACTGTGATCCGGTCCACCTTAAGAAGCTGCTCCAGTTGCCTGACCGTCAGCAGTAGATCCGTCCCGCTCATGAAAACCATTGTACCAGAATAGTGCGCGTGTGTCAAGAATTTAGTGTTACGGTGCAGCAAGCTGACCTATTCTGTCACAAAATCCTGTGACAACTGCGCCTCTTCGCGCCCCGCCAGGAGCGCCCTTCTCTGGCCGGGCAGCGCTGGAGAGCGCGGCGCTGGCACCGACAGGACCCCCCAGCGGCTATGAGAGTCTGCAGATGTGTGGTATAGTCCCTCAGGTCAACCGACGATCGTGGCAGGAGGAGGTCAATGAGCGAGCTGGGTGCCCCTGACGTCGCTTCTCATCTGCGTTCGCTGCGCCAGAAGCGTGGCTTGTCGCTGCGTACCCTGGCCGAGCTGTGCGACCTGTCCCCAAACACCATCAGCCTCATCGAGCGCGGCGAGTCCTCGCCCAGCGTCTCCACGCTGCACCGTTTGGCCACCGCCTTGGCCGTGCCGATCACAGCCTTCTTCGAACAGCAGGCCCCGCCCGTCCATGCCGTCCTGACCCGGGCTGCCGAGCGGCATCGCTCAGGGAATGCCCATCTTCTGCTGGAGAGCCTGGGCACAGGGCTGGAAGATCAGGCAATGCAGCCCTTCTTGGTGACCCTTGAGCACGGGGCCGACAGCGGCCCGGCGCCGATCGTCCACGGCGGCCAAGAGCTCGTCTACTGCGCCCGGGGCGAGCTCGAGTACGAAGTGGCCGGCCACTCCTACCGACTGGCCGCCGGCGATGCGCTCCTCTTTGATGCCCGCCTTCCGCACCGCTGGTCCAACCCAGGCGTCGGCCCCGCTACCTTCCTGCTGGTCTTTGGAGAGGCCGGCGTCTCCCAGCCCGCCGAGCAGCACCTGCGGGCCTGACGCCCGGCACTCCCGGGAAACGCTCGCTGCTTTGCCAGGGCTCGCGCTGTCTCCCTGTGCCTGGCTCGCCCGCGAGAGCCGCCCGCGCGCTTTGACACCCGTTGCGCCCTGTGGTATCCTCCCCACAACTGGGGGCCCGACCTGCCGCATAGCCTCAATGCTCGGAGGTGGAAATCATGTCCGCTTTGGTGCTGTCCCGAATTCAGTTCGCCCTGACCACCGTCTACCATTTCTTCTTCGTTCCCCTGACACTGGGTCTCTCCATCCTCGTCGCCATCCTCGAGACCCTCTACGTCCGCACGGGCGACGAAAAGTACAAGCGCATGACCAAGTTTTGGGGCAAGCTCTTCCTCATCAACTTTGCCATCGGCACCGCCACCGGCATCGTCCAGGAGTTCCAGTTCGGCATGAACTGGTCCGAGTACTCTCGCTTCGTGGGCGACGTCTTTGGCGCTCCTCTCGCCATTGAGGGCTTGCTGGCCTTTTTCCTCGAGTCCACCTTCCTTGGCATCTGGCTCTTTGGCTGGGACAAGCTTCCCAAGGCACTCCATGCCGCCACCATCTGGCTGGTTGCCCTCGGCTCTAACCTGTCGGCCCTCTGGATCCTGGCCGCCAACTCCTTCATGCACGTGCCGGTGGGCTACACCCTCAACGAGGCGGCCGGCCGGGCCGAGATGACCGACTTTGGTGCGCTCCTGGCCAACACGCACCTCTGGTACCAGTTCCCCCATGTCCTCTTCGCGGGCATCACCACCGCCGGCTTCTTCGTGCTCGGTATCAGCGCCTACCACCTCATCAAGAAGAGCCCTCACTCCGATCTCTTCCGCCGTTCCTTCACCCTCGCCGCAGTCTTTGCGTTGGTGGGCACTGCGGCCACCGGCCTCATCGGCCACTTTCAGGGGCAGTACATCTACCGGATCCAGCCGATGAAGATCGCTGCTTCCGAAGCGCACTGGGAGACCGCCGACCCCGCCGATTTCGTCGTGGTCGCCGGCATCGACCAGCAGGCCGGGCGAAACACCTGGCAGCTCACCGTCCCCCGCGCCCTCTCCTTCCTCCTCTTCGACCGCTGGAGTGGGGAGGTGAGGGGCATCAACGACATCCAGGCGGACTTGCAGCAGCAGTATGGGGCCGGCGACTACGTGCCCCCCGTGTTTGTCACTTTCTGGACCTTTCGTACCATGGTCGGCGTTGGCATGCTCATGGCCCTCCTCTCGCTCATCGCCCTCTACCTCGCCTGGAGGCGCAAGCTCGACCGTCCGCGCTGGTTCCTGCACATCCTGCCCTTCGCCACGATCCTTCCTCTGCTGGCTACTTCGACAGGCTGGATCCTGACCGAGATGGGCCGCCAGCCATGGATCGTCTACGGATTGCTCCGGACCGAGGACGGCGTCTCTCCGGTAACCGGCGGCACGGTGCTAATCTCGCTTCTCGTCTTTGCGCTCCTCTACGCCGCGCTGATAGTGGCCAACATCTACCTGATGAGCAAGTACGCCCGGCAGGCACCCGCTGCCACGGCGCACTGAGGCAACCTGGACCAGGAGGTGAACGATGGATCTCAATACACTTTGGTTCATCCTGATTGCGGTGCTCTTCACCGGCTACTTTTTCCTGGAGGGCTTTGACTATGGCGTCGGGATCCTGATGCCCTTCCTCGGCAAGGACGACAAGGGGCGCCGGTTGGCGATCAACACCATCGGCCCTCACTGGGACGGCAACGAGGTGTGGCTCCTCGTCGCCGGCGGTGCGACCTTTGCCGCCTTCCCCCACTGGTACGCCACCCTCTTCAGCGGTTTCTACCTGGCACTCCTCCTCATGCTCGTCGGCCTGATCGTCCGCGCCGTCGCACTGGAGTACCGGAGCAAGGACCAGAACCCGCGCTGGCGGGCCTTGTGGGACTGGGCGATCTTTGCCGGGAGCCTGCTGCCGGCCTTTCTCTGGGGCGTCGCTTTTGCCAACTTGGTGCGCGGTGTGCCGATTGACGCCTCCATGACCTACATCGGCTCCTTCTGGAACCTTTTGAACCCCTACGCTCAGTTGGGGGGCCTCGTCACCCTCGGCGCCTTCATGCTCCACGGTGCCCTCTTCCTCCGCCTCAAGACCGAGGGCACGCTCTCCGATCGCGCGCGCGGCACCGCCTGGCGGCTCTGGCCGGCTGTCGTGTTGCTCGCCGTCGCCTTCCTGCTCGCCACTTGGCCCGCCACCGATCTCTACGCCCAAAACGGCGGCCTGCCCCTGGTGCTTGCCCTCCTGTGTGCAGTGGCTCTGCTCGCCGTGGGCCTCCTGTTGCGTGTGCGGCGCACCGGGTGGGCCTTTGCCCTGATGGGTGTCACCATCGCTCTCCTCGTGGCCTTCCTGATGGCCGGCCTCTTCCCCCGCGTCATGGTCTCCCGTCCCCTTCCCGCCAACAGCCTGACCATCTACACCGCCTCCTCGACGCCCTACACCCTCAGGGTCATGAGCATCGTTGCTGCAATCATGGTGCCCATCATCCTTCTTTACCAGGCCTGGAGCTACTGGATCTTCCGCAAGCGCCTGCGGCGGGATGACGTCCTGGAGTACTAGGATCGCTGCCGGTCAGGCCGGTCTCCTGACCAGGTGGATTGGCGCACGCAGCCCGGCCACCAACGAGACCTTGTTTGCGGCCGGTCTCCTGACCGGCCGCCCGCCGCCCAATCGGCAGGGTATCTCCCCATGAAGCCCGTCGTAGGGTGGGTTTCCATACCCGCCCACCGCCCTGCGCGTTCCCGCGTCCTCGTGGCCAGCCGCCAGGAGCTGTTTTCGGCCGGTCTCCTGACCGGTCGCCTCCCGCTTCCTGGGGAGGACGCCGCCCCGTGAAGCTCGACGAACGCCTTCTGCGCCAGGCACGCCTGGCCCGCTGGGCCCTCTTCCTCGCCGTCCTGCTCGGCCTTCTGGCCGGCGCCGCCACCGTCGGGCAGGCCCGCTCCCTCAGCCGCGTGGTGGACCTCGCCTTTCTCCAGCATAGGACCCTGCCCCAGCTCCTGCCCTGGGGGACGCTCTTCCTTGCGCTCGCCCTCGCCCGCGCCGGCCTCGTCTGGGGGGCCGAGGTGGCGTCTGGCCGTGCTGCCAACCGCATCAAGCAGCACCTCCGCGAACGGCTGGCAGCCCACCTCCTCGCCCTCGGCCCTGCCTATACCCGCGGCCAGCGCACCGGCGAGCTGGCCAATACCGTCGTGGAAGGGATCGAGGCGCTCGATGCCTACTTCCGCCAATACCTGCCCCAGGTCGCCCTGGCTGCCCTGGTCCCCCTTGCCGTGCTGGCCTTTGTCTTTCCCCGCGACTGGGTATCGGGCCTCGTCCTCCTCCTCACGGCGCCCATCCTGCCCCTCTTCATGATGCTGATCGGCTCCCTTGCCGACCGCCTCACCCGCCGGCAGTTCTCCTCCCTCAGCCGCATGAGTGCCCACTTCCTCGACGTGCTCCAGGGGCTGACCACCCTCAAGCTGCTCGGCCGCAGCCGCGACCAGGACGGCGCCATCGCCGGTATCAGCGACCAGTTCCGCCGGGCGACCATGGGCGTGCTGCGTGTGGCCTTCCTCTCGGCCCTGGTGCTGGAGATGGCCTCGACCATCGGCACCGCCGTCGTCGCAGTGCAGGTCGGGCTGCGCCTCCTCTATGGCCGCCTCGCCTTCGAGCAGGCCCTCTTTGTCCTCATCCTTGCCCCCGAGTTCTACCTGCCCCTGCGCACGCTGGGCGCCCGCTTCCACGCCGGGATGCAGGGCGTTGCCGCTGCCCGGCGCATCTTTGACATCCTGGAGACGCCCGCGCCGGCTCGCTCTGCGGAGGTGCGCGACCTGGCCACCGCGCCGGCCATGCCCGGCCCTCCTGAGCGCTTCTCCCTCTCCTTCTTGGATGTCTGGTATGCCTACGACGAGGGCCGGCGCCCCGCCGTCAACGGCCTGACCTTTGACCTTGCCCCCGGCGAGAGTGTGGCTCTCGTGGGTCCGACCGGTGCTGGCAAGAGCACGGTCGCCTATCTCTTGATGCGCTTTCTCGATCCCGCCCGCGGCGAGATTACGGTCGGCGGCGTCCCCTTCGCCTCGCTCCCCATCGCCGCCTGGCGGGCCCGCCTGGCCTGGGTGCCCCAGCGGCCCACCCTCTTCCACGGCAGCGTCGCCGCCAACATCCGCCTTGCCCGGCCCACCGCCACCTCCGACGAAGTGATCTGGGCCGCGCGCCAGGCCCAGGCCCACGACTTTGTCCAGGCGCTGCCCCATGCCTACGATACGCTGATCGGGGAGCGCGGCGTGACGCTCAGCGGGGGCGAGGCGCAGCGCATCGCCCTGGCGCGCGCTTTCCTGAAGGATGCCCCCTTCCTCCTCCTCGACGAGGCCACCGCTCACCTCGATCCCGAGACGGAGGACGCCGTGCAGGCGGCAGTCGCCCGCCTGCTGGCTGGGCGCACGGCCCTCATGATTGCCCATCGCCTGCCCACCGCCGCCTCGGCGGACCGCGTGCTGGTCGTGGAGCGCGGTCAGATCGTCCAGCAGGGCACCCACCGCGACCTGCTGCAGGCCGGCGGCCTCTATCGGTCGTTGGTCGGCGCCTACGGGGGGGAGCCGTGAGCCGAACGGCCGGCCGCCTCTTCTCCCTGGCCGCTCCTTTCGCCGGTCGCATGGCGCTGGCCGTCCTCCTGACGGCAGCCACCGTCGCCTCCGGTATTGGCCTCATGAGCACGTCGGCCTGGGTCATCTCCAAGGCCGCCCTGCACCCCTCCATCGCCGAGCTGAGCGTCGCCATCGTCGGCGTCCGGTTCTTTGGCATCGCGCGCGGCATCCTCCGCTACCTGGAGCGCCTCGTATCGCACGATGTCACCTTCCGGCTGCTCGCCGGGCTGCGCACCTGGTTCTACCGGGCCCTCGAGCCGCTCGCCCCCGCGCGCCTGGTGCACTACCGCTCCGGCGATCTCCTCGCGCGGAGCGTCGCCGACGTCGAGACGCTGCAGGACTTGTTCCTGCGCGCCATGGCCCCTCCCCTGGCTGCCCTGCTGGTCTCGGCCCTCGCCGCGTTCCTGCTGGGCTCCTTCGACCCCAGCCTGGCCCTGGTCCTGCTTCTCTTCCTGCTCGCGGCGGGTGCCGGCGTGCCCCTCCTCGTGCGCGCCCTCAGCCGCCCGTGTGGTGTGCGCACGGTAGAGGCCCGCGCCGAGCTGAACGGAGCCCTGGTGGATGGCGTCCAGGGCGTCGCCGACATCCTGGCGGCTGGAGCGGAAGCGCCCTACATGGAGCGGGTGCGTGACTGGGGCCGCAGGCTGGGCGCCGCCCAGGTCCGGATGGCCTCCATCGGCGGCCTGCACCTCGCCCTGGAAGGCCTGCTCATGAGCCTCGCCACTGCCGCCGTCCTGGTGCTGGCCATCCGCCTGGTGGGGCAGGGCCGCCTCGACGGTGTCTACCTGGCCCTCCTCGCCACGGCCGTGATGGCCAGCTTTGAGGCCGTGCTTCCCCTGGCAGCTGCCCTCCAGTACCTGGACCAGAGCCTGGCAGCGGGCAGCCGGCTGCTGGAGATCGTCGACGCGCAGCCCGCCGTGGCAGATCCCGCCCAGCCGCTCCCGCTGCCCAAACGGGATGCGCTGTCGCTCCGGGTGGACGACCTGCGCTTTGGCTACGGGCCTGGCCTCCCGCATGCGCTGGACGGCATCACCTTCGATCTGCCGCCGGGCCGCAGGCTCGCCATCGTCGGGCCGAGCGGTGCCGGCAAGTCCACCCTGGTCCAGCTTCTGCTGCGCTTCTGGGATTGCCCGCCCGGGAGCATCCTGCTGGCCGGCCAAGACCTGCGCGCCTACCGGCCCGAGGAGTGGCGCGCACAGCTCTCCGTGGTCTCGCAGCGCACGCACCTCTTCAACGCCTCGATCCGCGAGAACTTGCTGCTGGCCCGCCCGGACGCCTCCGAGGCCGAGATGGTCGAGGCCGTGAGGCACGCGCAGCTCGAGGACCTGGTCCTCTCCCTGCCGGAGGGCTACGATACCGTCGTCGGCGAGCAGGGCCAGCGCCTCAGCGGCGGGCAGGCGCAGCGGCTGGCCGTAGCGCGGGCGCTGCTCAAGGACGCACCCATCCTCATCCTGGACGAGCCGACCGCTGACCTGGACGCGCTGACCGAGCACGCGCTGACCGGCGCGCTGCGGGTTGCGATGCAGGGCCGCTCGACACTCCTCATCACCCACCGCCTGGTCGCCCTCGACTCCTTCGACGAGGTCCTCGTGCTGGACCGCGGCCGCGTGGTGCAGCGGGGCAAGTTTGGCGAGCTCGTCGAGCAGGACGGCCTCTTCCGGCGCATGTGGGATCTCCAGCGCCGCCCCTTTCTTGGTAGTGTAGCCCCTTGTGGGCGTCCGGCGGGCGACGGCCTCTGATCGAGCCCATGTGGGCGTTGTGCTCGTCCAGTACCCGCCCATTCGCCTCAGGATAAGCACGCCAATTGGCTTGGCACTTTGGCCAAGCTGTGCTATCCTACCTCCGGACCAACACCCCACGAAGGAGGATGAACGCCATGATCGTCACAACCGCAGACCTTTTCAAAGTAGCCTATGGCAGGTTCGCCGTCGGCGCCTACAACATCAACAATATGGAGCAGTGTATCGGCCTCTTCCAGGGCAGCCTGGACTCGAAGGCTCCTTTCATCATCCAGATCTCCAAGGGCGCCCGCGACTATGCCCGCGTCAAGATGCTCGAAGGCCTCATCCGCTCCGCCGAAGAGGTCTTCCCGGATGCCATCTTCGCCGTCCACCTGGACCATGGCGACGAGGCGAGCTGCTACGACTGCATCGACTCCGGCTTCTACAGCTCGGTCATGATCGATGCCTCGCATCTGCCGCTGGAAGGAAATATCGCCACCACGCGCCGTGTCGTCGAGCGCGCCCACGCCAAGGGCATCTCCGTCGAGTCGGAGCTCGGCATGTTGGGCGGCGTCGAGGAGCACATCAAGGTCGACGAGAAGAACGCCATGCTCACCGACCCCAACCAGGCCGAGGAATTCGTCTCCCGCTCTGGGTGCGACAGCCTGGCGGTCGCCATCGGCACCAGCCACGGTGCCTACAAGTTCAAAGGCACCCAGAGCCTCCACTTTGAGGTGTTGGAAGAGATCCAGCGGCGCCTGCCCGGCTTCCCCCTCGTCATGCACGGGTCGTCGTCCGTGCCCCTGGACGAGGTGCAGCGGATCAATGCCGCTGGCGGAGCGCTCGACCCGTCCGCCAAGGGCGTGGACGAGCGCGAGTTTGCGCGGGCCGTGCCACTGGGCGTCACCAAGGTCAACATCGACACCGACGGCCGCCTGGTCTGGACCCGCGTCCATCGCGAGTTCTTCCGCGACCAACCCGGCAAGTTCGATTTCCGCGCCCCCGGCAAGGTCTTTATGGTCGAGTACGCCAACTTTATCGCGCACAAGAACCAGATGCTCGCCAGTGCAGGTCACCTGGAGGAGGTCCGGGCATCGCTGGCTTAGCCGGCCGGCATCCTGGCGGATAGGCCATTCCATACTGCGGCACCGGCGGGCGGCGAGCCCGCCGGTGCTGCTCGTTATCTGGCGGCGCAGAAGGCGTGGATCGCCTCCGCCACTTCCTCCACTTGGGCGTCGCCCATCTCGGGGTAGATGGGCAGAGAAAGGACCTCGGCAGCGGCTCGCTCCGCTTCGGGAAAGCTGCCCCTGCCCAAGCCCAGGTCCCGGTAGAGCTCCTGCATGTGCAGCGGGAGCGGATAGTAGACCGCGGTCTCGATGCCGCGGGCCCTGAGAAACGCCTGCAGCGCATCTCGCCGCTCCGACCGGATGGTGTACTCCTGGTACACATGCACAGCCTCCCGGCCTTCGTGCGGCAGCACGACCGGCAGGCCGGCGAGGAGTCGCCCGTAGAGCGCCGCGATCTGCCGGCGCCTCTCATTCCATCGCCTCAGGTGGCGCAGCTTCACGCGCAGCACCGCTGCTTGTAGCTCGTCCAGGCGGCTGTTGTAGCCGAGCCGGTCGTGCCGGTAGCGGGTGGAGCCTCCGAACCTGCGCAGCACGTCGATCTTGTCCGCCAAGGCTCTGTCGCGCGTCACGATCATGCCCGCATCGCCATAGGCGCCGAGCAGCTTGGTCGGAAAAAAGCTCATGCAGCTCAGCACCCCGAACGACCCGACGGGGCGGCCGCGGCAGCTCGCCCCCATGGCCTGGGCGGCATCTTCGATCACCGGCAAGTTGTGGCGCTCGGCGATCTCCAGGAGGGCTGTCATGTCGGCCGGGTGGCCGTACAGGTGGACGGGCAGCAGTGCCCGCGTGCGGGCCGTCACGGCGCGCTCCACCCCGGCCGGGTCAATGTTCATCGTGGCCGGCTCGATATCCACAAAGACAGGCGTGCCCCCGGCGCGCGTCACCTCGCTCGCGGTAGAAACGAAGGTGAACGGCGTGGTGATGACCTCGTCGCCGGGCCCGATCTCGAGGGCATCCATCGCCAAGCGCAGCGCATCGGTGCCCGACGCCACTCCCACGCCATATGCGCAGCCGCAGAACTCGGCCAGCTCGCGCTCCAGGTCGCGCACCTTGGGACCAAGGGTAAACGTGCCGGCCTCGAGCACCTCGCGAATGGCGGCGTCGATCTCAGGCTGGATCGAGTGGTACTGGGCGGCCAGGTCGCAGGTCGGGATCACAGGGCGGCTTCCGCCGCCCGGATCAGCGACCGGATACGCGCCGCGATCATGTCCATCGCCACCTCGTTGAAACCGCCTTCGGGGATGATGACATCCGCATAGCGCTTGCTTGGCTCGACGAACTCCAGGTGCATGGGGCGCACCGTGCTCAAGTATTGGTGGACCACCGACTCGGCTGTGCGCCCGCGCTCCTTGATGTCGCGATCGAGGCGTCGGATAAACCGGATGTCCGCGTCCGTGTCCACATAGATCTTGACGTCCATGAGCTTGCGCAGCGCCTCGTCGGCAAAGATCAGGATCCCCTCCAGCAGGACCACCGGCTGCGGCTCGATGCGCAGGGTCTGGGCCGTGCGCGTGTGCGTCGTAAAGTCATAGACCGGGACCTCTACCGCCCGGCTTGCCTTGAGCGCCTGAAGGTGAGCCAGCAGCAGGGCGTTATCCAGGGCGTCGGGGTGATCAAAGTTCCGCATGGCCCGCTGCGGCAGGGGCAGGCTCGCCAGGTCCTTGTAATAGGCGTCGTGCTGGAGGAAGGCGATGCGCGTGGTGCCTGCCCGCCTGAGGATCTCTTTGGCTACGGTGGTCTTGCCGGAGCCGGTGCCGCCGGCCACTCCAATGATGACGGGTTCCATTCCTTGCCTCCTCCTACTCAATGCGTACCAGTCCGGTGGCACCGCGTCTCAGGCAGCGATGCCGGCCACAAGGGCAGCTGCCGACAGCAGGGCCAGGCCGGCCGCCCACGCCGCGCCGCGCTGCGGGATGGTCCGGACCACGAGGCCCATCGCAGCCAGCAGCAGGCCGGCCAGAAGCCAGCTCACCTCGACAGAGTGGCCGGCCAGTGCTCCGGTAGCCCTCCATGCACAGGCTGCGGCGGCGGTGGCCGCGCCCCCCAGCACCAGGAAGGCGGCGCGGCCGGCTCCGCGCAGGAGCCGGGCTGCCCGGGCGGGAGGACCGGCAGCGCCGGCAGCGGCCAGCATGCCTTCTTCTTGCCCGGCTATCCCGAACAGCCGCACGCGGGTGGTGCCGGCCGGCTCGGCAGCGGCGGATAACCAGAGGAGCGCGGGCCGGACCAGCCACACAAGGGCCAGGGCCATGAGGGCAAGGACGCTCCCACCGACGATTAGCCCCACCCCCGGCAGGGAATCGGCCTGAAGGACTGGCCGGAAGGCCATCTCCACCTGGAGCCGTATCCCGTCCAGGCCGACCGTGCCGCTCTCGGTTAGGATGCCTGCCGGGGCCTGTTCGGCCCCTGTACTGGCGCTCCGCGTCAGCCGGAGTGCGGGCCGGCCGGTGCGGCCGCCCGGCTCAAAGCTCAGGACCAGGATCTGGTCCTTCTCCTCCAAGAAGAGCACCGGGCGAGCTTCTGGGCTGGGAAACTCCACCCTCAAGTCGGTCGGCAGGCCAGAACCGGTCTCCTCCTGGAGCAGGAGCGGGCGCCCTGCCTCGTCCCAGCCGCGAATCGAAAGGAGCGGGACATAGCCAATCTGGCGCACGGTCAGGCCCCCCAGCCTCGCCGGCTGGCCGCGGGCAAGCCGTGATCTGCCCCGCCCGCGCTCACCGCTCCAAGCTATCTCCGATGTGGCGGCCGTGACCCTCCCCGCGCCGTCGCGTTCCAGCGCAAAAGACTCGAGGCGGACGGTCGTCGCTCCCTCTGCGCCCAGGGCGCGGCTCTCGCCCGGATTGGGCTGCCATGGCTCACTCTGCCAGCCCCACGCCATCAGAAGCTGCACTCCCGCAAGCGCCACAAGCAGGCCGCCATAGACCAGCGGCGTGGTCCAAAGTGCCCATGCACGCCGGCTGGCGACTTCTGCGGTCACGCCGCCCATTGCTGCGGGAAACCAGCGGAGCCCGCGGCCGGCAAGCCGCTGCCGGATCTCTCCGACTGCCTCGCCCGCAGGCACGCCCGACTTCCACTCCCCGAGGGGCCGGCGGGACCAGGCGTGCAGCCGCGCGAGGGTCCACGGCTTGTGCGCCCCAGCGCAAAAGGCAATCTCCGCGCTGCGTGCCAGGCGGACGAGGACGATGGCACCCAGGAACCCGAGCAGGAGCCGCAGCCAGAGCGACTGTGAGATCGCATACAGGTGCAGGCCGCGGATCCAGGCGCTTCCGGCGAGATCGGGCTGTGCGGCCAGCCACTGCAGTGGGCTGCTGCGCGCGGTGAGGGGCATCTGCGGGACAAAGCCGGCTGCGACCAGGGTAAGGACCAACAGCCCAAGCGCCGCCAGGAGCGTCTCAGGCGCCGCCAGGACGTGCCACACGACACTCAGCGGGTCGGGACGGACCGATCTTGCCTCCAGTGCGCCCTCTGCCATCAATTGCTACCCGGTACCAGGCTCCACCCAGAAAAAAAGGCCCCAACTTAGGGCTGTTGGGGCCTGCTGGTTATCGGCAAGCCACCCAAGGGAATTGAACCCTTAACCTGGCGCTTACGAAGCGTCTGCTCTGCCGATTGAGCTAGGGTGGCGTGACGTCGGATCCGAACGGCGCGAATTATACCAGCCCCCATCAGGATCGCAAATCAAGCTCAAGGACGGGCGCGCTGCTGTTCCAGCGCAGCCGTGATGAACGCCTGGAAGAGCGGGTGGGGGCGCGTCGGCCGCGACTTGAACTCGGGATGGAACTGGCAGCCTACCATGAAGGGGTGGTCGGCCAGCTCACCGATCTCCACCAACCGCCCGTCGGGCGACATGCCGGAAAAGACCAGGCCGGCACCGGTGAGCAGCTCCCGGTAGGCGTTGTTGACCTCCCAGCGATGCCGGTGGCGCTCATGAGTGAGTGGCGTGCCATACGCCGCGGCTGCGCGGCTGCCGGGCACCAGCTGGCATGGATAGAGGCCCAGCCGCATCGTGCCGCCCATCTCGGCCAGCTCCCGCTGGTCGGGCATCAGGTCGATGATCGGATAGCGTGTCTTGATGTCAAACTCGGTCGAATTCGGATCGTCGCTGTGCAGCACGTCGCGCGCCAGTTCGATGCACATGACCTGCATCCCCAGGCACAGCCCAAGGTAGGGGACCCGGTGTTGGCGCGCATAGCGGGCGGCAATGATCTTGCCTTCAATCCCACGGTAGCCGAAGCCGCCCGGAACCACGATCCCATCCAGCCCTTCCAGGCACGTGTCGCCGTGCCGTTCCAGGTCGCCCGAGTCGATCCATTCGATGTCGGCCTTGACCCCGCGTGCAACCCCGGCATGCTGGAGCGCTTCGCGGACGCTCAGGTACGCGTCGTGCAGCGACACGTACTTGCCGACCAGGCCGATGTGCACCGGTTTCATCGGCTGCTGCATGGCCTCCACCGCCTGCTTCCACTCCCCCAGGTCGGGCGCGTGGGCGGCTGTCAGCCCGAGCCTGTGGACCAGGTAGTCCCCCAGTCCGGCTGCCTCCAAGATCAGCGGCACATCGTAGATGATGGGGGTAGTCACCAGCGGGATGACGGCTCGCTTCTCGACATCGCAGAAGAGCGCGATCTTTTCGCGCACCGACTCGCCGACCGAATAGTCGGAGCGGCAGGCTATGATGTCGGGCTGGATACCGATGCCCCGCAGCTCCGCGACGCTGTGCTGCGTCGGCTTGGTCTTGATCTCGCCGGTGGATGAGATGTAGGGGAGCAGCGTGACGTGCATGTAGACCGTGTTCTCTCGCCCCAGCTCCACCCGCATCTGACGGATCGATTCCAGGAACGGAAGGCTTTCGATGTCCCCGACCGTTCCTCCAACCTCGACAATGACCACGTCGGCCCCACTGTCGCGTCCCACCAGGCCGATACGGCGCTTGATCTCGTTGGTGACGTGCGGGATGACCTGGATGGTGCCTCCCAGGTAGTCGCCCCGCCGTTCCTTGGCGATCACCTCGGCATACACCTGGCCGGAGGTCACATTGCTGGCCCGGCTGAGGTTCTCGTCGATAAAGCGCTCATAGTGACCCAGGTCGAGGTCCGTCTCGGCCCCGTCGTCCAGCACAAAAACCTCGCCATGTTGGTAGGGAGACATGGTGCCTGGATCGACGTTCAGGTAGGGGTCAAGTTTCTGGATCGAGACCTTGACGCCGCGGCTCTTGAGGATGCGGCCGATGGAGGCGGCCGTGACACCCTTGCCCACCGAAGATACGACACCGCCAGTGCAAAAGATGTACTTTGTGCCCATGCGCGGTATAGTAGCACACGAGCGAGGGACTGTCAACGCAGCGGAGCCCCATTCGCCTCGGCCGGGGGCACAAAACGGCTCGCCGAACGTTTGCCCCGGTCTCCCGGCCGGTGCCGTCGGCACCCACCGGAGGCAATGCACAGGCACGCTGTTCCCCCGATCGGGGCCATGCCCCTTGACGTAAGTTTCCTTAAATCATGCAGCCGGCAAAAGCTTAAGATTAGACCCGCGGGGGACAGGGTGCACACACAAGATGTTGTGCCTCCCGGCCCGGCCCGACCTAACTGTGGGCAAGCTGTGTGCCTACAGCGGACGGCTATCGTCGCCGGGAACCGCGATCGGGGGTTGCGCTTCCTTGGGCCATGTGGTATACTCCCCATTGCCGCTTCCTCCTCAAGGACGGCCCACATAGCAGTCAGTCGTGACAGCCAGTGAACAGAAGATCGTACCTTCGGGACCCGCGGCGGGTGTTCCGGCCTGCGGGATGCGTGGGAATGCTTTTTGCCCGGAGGGGTTCGGTCCGGCAGGGGTGCCGGTGGGACAGGACAATCAAAGCCGAGTGGGGGATGAGTGAGCTCTGACCGTACGTGCGCCGGGCCCGAGACCGGTGACAAGATCGCCCGTACTCTGGAGGGTGCCCAGCGGCTCTGGCAGGCTGCTCTGGGCGAGTTGCAGCTTCAGATGACGCGCGCGACCTTCGACACCTGGCTCAGGGGCAGCCAGGTGATTTCCTGCGAGGCCGACACGCTGACGGTCCACGTGCGGCACGCCTACGCAGCCGATTGGCTTCAGAACAGGCTCCTGCCGGTCATCAAGCGCACCCTTAGCCGGCATGCCGGCACCGAGATTGACCTGCTCTTCACGACCCGCGCTCCTGGGCCGGAAGAGAACCTCGTTCTGGTGCCCGAGACGGTTTCGTCGCCGCTTCCCGCCCCCGACACCCTGCCCGCCAATGGCAATGGCCACGGCCGCGTCGCGGCTGCCCTGCACCCGGCCTACACCTTTGACACCTTCGTGGTCGGCTCTGGCAGCCGGCTTGCCCACGCCGCCTGCCTGGCGGTGGCCGAAAACCCGGCCAATGCCTACAACCCCCTCTTCGTCTACGGCGGAGTCGGTCTCGGCAAGACGCACTTGCTGCACGCCATAGGCCACGCCACCGAGCAGAGAGGGCTGTCCGTCCTCTACGTCTCTTCGGAGTGGTTCACCAACGACCTGATCGACGCCATCCGCTCACAGGACACGCCCGAGTTCCGGCTCAAGTATCGGAACGCCGACGTTCTCCTGGTCGATGATGTGCAGTTCATCGCCGGCAAGGAGCGAACCCAGGAAGAGTTCTTCCATACCTTCAACACGCTCCACTGTGCCGGCAAGCAGATCGTAATCTCCTGCGACCGGCCACCCAAGGCCCTCTCCGCCCTCGAGGACCGGCTGCGGTCCCGTTTTGGCTGGGGCCTCATCGCCGACATCCAACCGCCTGACTACGAGACCAGGGCCGCGATCCTCGGTGCCAAGGCCGCCAGGACAGGCACAGCCGTTCCCGGTGACGTGCTCGCCTACATCGCGCGCAAGATCCCCAGCAACATCCGTGAGCTGGAGGGCGCGCTCAACCGGGTGCTGGCCCATGCCCGCTTGATGCAGCGCCCGCTGAACCTCGAGACGGCCCGCTGCGCGTTGGAGGAGATCGTCAGCCGCTCACGTGAGGTGTCGCCCGACCAGATCGTCGGGGCCGTGGCGCACCACTACAGGCTTTCGCGCGAGGATCTCACCGGCCCAAGCCGCGCCCGGACTGTTTCGGTGCCGCGGCAGCTGACCATGTACCTGATTCGCGAGGAGACTCGCACGTCCCTCCCGCAGATTGGCGAGATCCTGGGCGGCCGCGATCACACGACGGTGATGCACGGCTGCACCAAGATCGCAGCCCAGATTGAGACCGACGACCAGCTCCGCCGCGACTGGCTCGCCATCAAGGAGCAGCTGGTAGGCAGGGGGTAGTGGCGCCTACCGGCTAGCCAGGGACCCGGCTTCTCGGTGAAGCCGGGTCCCTTTCGCATTACCCCTCGAGCGCCCGAAGGCGTGCCGCAAGGCGGTCACGGCGCTCCCGCTGCGCCGTGAGGCGCTCACGATCCTTCTCGATCACGTGCGCCGGGGCCTTGGCGACAAACTCCTGGTTGGCGAGCCGGCCCTCGGTGCGCTCGATCTCGCGCACGGCTTCCGCCAGTGCCTTCTGCAGCCGGGCCATCTCCAGGTCGAGGTCGACCAGGCCCGCCAGCGGTAGGTAGGCCTCCACACCCTCGGGCGCCACCAGCGCGATCGCCTTGTGGGGCTTTTCCTCGAGCGTCCGGGCGAGGACCAGCTGGGCATCGTCGAGCCGCGCCAGGTGCGCCAGCAGCGCGCGCTGCCCTTCCAGCATCTCCAGTTTACCGCCTCCCGACACGATGGCAGGGATAGGCTTGCCCGGCGTGACGTCGAACTCGGTCCGGGCGTTTCGGACTTGGCGGATGAGGTCGATCAGCAGCGCCATGTCTGCCTCGGCGCCATTGTCGACCAGCGTCCCGTCCGCCTCCGGCCACGGCGTCATCATAAGCGACTCCGGCCAAGCCTGCCCGGGCTCCCACGCCGCCTTCAGGTTCTGCCACACCTCCTCGGTGAGGAAAGGCATGACAGGGTGCAGCAGGCGCAGGCTCTGCTCCAGCACCGTCACCAGCGTCGCCTGGGCGGTGGCGCGTGCCGCTGGATCGCTTCCATAGAGGCGGATCTTGCTTGCCTCGATGTACCAGTCGCAGTACTCAGTCCAGAAAAAGTCATAGATCCGCCGCGCCGCTTCCCCGTAGATGTGACCCTCGAAAAGCTCTGTCACCTCGGCCGCCAGGTGGCTGAGCCGGCTCAGGATCCACCGGTCGGGCAGGGCCAGCTCGCCGGCACCCACCGCTTCCTCTGCCGGCCCCAACGTGCCGATGACCAACCGCGCCGCGTTCCATATCTTGTTGCAAAAGTTCCGCGCGGCCTCCAGCCGGCGCGGGTCGAGGTTCATGTCGATGCCCGGCGTCGAGCTGGTGAGCAGCGTATAGCGCAGGGCGTCTGCCCCGATCTCCTCGATGATGAGCAGCGGGTCGTACTGATCCGCGTTGGGCAGCGACTTGCTGATCTTTTTCCCATCCTCGTTGCGGATCAGCCCGTGCAGGTAGACCGTGTGGTAGGGAGCCCGGCCGGTCATCTCGATGCCCAGCATCATCTCCTTGGCCACCCAGAAGAAGAGGATGTCGTACGCCGTCTCGCGCATGTCCGTCGGGTAAAAGCGGCGCATATCGGCCGTGTCCTCGGGCCAACCCAGCGTGCTAAAGGGCCACAGGCCGGAGCTGAACCAGGTGTCGAGCACGTCGGGGTCCTGCTGTATGCGGGCACTCCCGCACTGGGCGCAGTGCGCCGGGTCCTCGATCGAGCTGGTCTGGCCGCCGCAGTCGTCGCAGTACCACACCGGGATGCGGTGTCCCCACCACAGCTGCCGGCTGATGCACCAGGGCCGGATCGCCTCCATCCATTGCGAGAAGCGGCGCTCCTCCCGCTCGGGCAGGATGGTCGTCTCGCCGCTCCGGACCGCCTCCAGCGCAGCCTTGGCCAGCGGCTCGACGTTGAGGAACCACTGTGTGGAGATGCGCGGCTCGACCACCGTGTGACACCGCTGGCAGTGGGCCACGGCGTGGCGGTAGGGCTCAATTCGCACCAGCAGGCCCTCTGCCTGCAGGTCTCGCACGATGGCATCCCGGCATTCGTAGCGGTCCATGCCGGCATACGGGCCGGCCAGATCGTTCATCCGGGCCGTGTCGGTGAGCACCGTCGGTGCTTCGAGCGCGTGCCGCAGCCCCATCTCATAGTCGTTCGGGTCGTGCGCCGGCGTCACCTTGACGGCCCCCGTGCCGAACGCCGGATCGACCAGCTCGTCGGTGATGATCGGGATGGGCCGCCCCAGTGCAGGCAGGACGGCCGTCCGGCCGACGAGCCTTCCAAAGCGTTCGTGCGCCTCGTGCGTCGCCACCGCCGTATCGCCCAGGATCGTCTCCGGCCGGGTGGTAGCCATCTCGATGAACTCACGGGCACCCTCGGCCCAGCGGCCGCTGCCCCAAGGGTGGGCCGGCCCCGCCCACCCGTCGCCGAGGATAGGGTAGCGGATGTGCCACAGGTGGCTCTCCTCGTCCTCGGGGATCGCCTCCAGGTCCGAGATGGCGCTCTCGCAGCGAGGGCACCAATTCACCAGGTAGGCACCGCGGTAGATCAGCCCTTTGTCGTACAGCCGGACAAAGGCTGTGCGCACGGCGCGGCTCAAGCCTTCGTCCAGGGTAAAGCGCTCGCGCTCCCAGTCGCAGCTGATGCCGAGGCGCCGGTGCTGTTCTGTGATCCGGGCGTGGTACACCTTCTTCCACTCCCACGCCTTCTCGACGAACTTGTCGCGGCCCAGGTCGTGGCGGGTGATGCCCTGCCTGCCGAGCTCCCGCTCGACCACGTTCTGTGTGGCGATCCCGGCATGGTCACAGCCCGGCAAAAAAAGCGTCTCAAAGCCGCGCATCCGGTGGTAGCGCGTCATCAAGTCCTCGACCGCGGCCGTGATGGCATGGCCCTGGTGCAGGGCGCCCGTGACGTTCGGCGGCGGCATGGTAATGCACCAGGCGGGCGCCCCGGGGCCGGCAAGGCCGCTCGCCACAGACGCCTCCGGCCTGAAGTAGCCCCGTGACTCCCACCAGGCGTAGAGCCGCTGCTCCGTCGCACCCGGATCGTACGCTTTGGACATCTCGGTCTTGTCGCTCTCACTCATCTTCGCTTGTCCTCTTCTCCTAAACTCCCGGCGCAAAAAAGCCCCTCCCGTCACAAGGACGAAAGGGGTCACTTCCGCGGTACCACCTTGTTTGGCGACGGGCACCGGCCGAGGGCCGGAGCGCTTGTCGCCCGCTCAAGAGCGATAACGAGCTCAACCGGGCAGCCTTGGGCGCGGGCGACATTCGGCGGATGGCTGCTGCGGGGGGCTTGCAGCCGGTGACCCCCCTCTCTGCCGGGCCGGAGCCTGTTCACCAGGGCCCGTCCGCCTACTCTTCCTGCTGGCTTGCCGTGCGATAATGGCCGGGTGCTCTGCACCCTCGGGGCGCCCTTGCCACCGTCCGACCAGTATAGCAGACCCGGGCGCGGTTGTCAAATCGGGCATGGGCACCTTTGGGCTTGGCCGGCGGTGGGTTTGACATGCCGGTCTGATGGGGTATAATCGCCCTTTGCGCCACGAGCATGTGGCACTCGCCGGTCCAAAGCGAATCGCCGGAGGTAGGACATAAGGGCTATGCAGAGAAAGAACGTCGTCTTGCTGATCTTGATCCTGGTGCTGGCTGTACTCGCCATCTACGTGGATTTGCCCAAGAGCCCGGGCCTCCACTTCAAGATCGGCAGTTGGCAAGTCAACCGGGACTTTACAATCCGCCAGGGGCTGGACCTGCGTGGGGGCCTGCAGGTCCTCCTCGAGGCCGATGTGCCCGTCACCCAGACCCTCGAAGCACAGGCTCTCCAGCAGGTCAAGACGATCATCGACAATCGCGTCAACGCGCTGGGCGTCACCGAGCCGCTGGTCCAGACCCAGGGCTCACGGCGCATCATCGTCGAGCTCCCCGGCATCGATGACCCCGATCAGGCCATCGCCACCTTCAAGGAGACCGGACTGCTCGAGTTCATTGACGCTGGCTACACCTTCCTGGCTCCTGGCACCCGGGTCGCCACCACCTACCCGCGGCTCTCTTCCCAGGGAGCGACCGGTGGAGTCATCACCTCGACCGTGGGCCTGACGGGGACGGCGACCATCACGCCGACCTACGCCTACCCGACTGTGCTGACCGGCAGCTACCTGAAGACGGCCAACGCATACCGCGATCCCAACACCGGCGAGTTTGGCATCAGCTTTGAGCTGACCGAAGAAGGGGCCAAGCTCTTTGGGGACTTTACGACCGCCCACGCCGACAACGACCAGGAGCCCTTCTACTACCTGGCCATCTCGCTGGACAAGGAGGTCATCTCCTGCCCCCACATCGTGAGCGCCATCCCCGATGGACAGGGGCAGATCAGCGGCAACTTTACGCTGGAGGAAGTGCAGCAGCTTGCCATCCAGCTCCAATATGGCGCGCTGCCCATTCCGCTCAAGATCGAGACGGTGCGCTCGGTCGGGCCCAGCCTCGGCCAGGATTCCATCCAGCGCAGCATGCGGGCCGGCGTTGTCGGGCTCGGCATCGTCCTCTTGTTCATGCTGATCTACTACCGCCTGCCCGGACTGCTCGCCGACATCGCTCTCGTGCTCTATGGGCTGCTCAACTTTGCCGTGTTCAAGGTCGGCTGGCCGGCGCTGCTGTTCATCGGCCTCATCCTGATCATCAGCTACCTCATGGATCGGACCGACATCTGGGCGCTGGGGCTGGGAGGCCTGCTTCTCGCGGTCGCCATTGCCTTTGGTGTCACCGGCTTTACCGGCGTCACACTCACGCTCCCGGCCATCACGGGCTTTATCCTCTCCACGGGCATGGCTGTGGATGCCAACATCTTGGTCTTTGAGCGTATGAAGGAAGAGCTGCGCGCCGGAAAGAGCCTGAATGCGGCCATCGAGGCGGGATTCAACCGCGCATGGACCTCCATTCGCGACTCGAACATCTCGACGCTGATTACCTGCGTGATCCTCTTCTACTTCGGCCAGGCCTATGCCGCCGGCTCGGTCAGGGGCTTTGCCATTACCCTGGCCCTCGGTGTGATCATCAACCTCTTTACCGCCATTACTGTGACCCGCACGCTGATGCGCGCGCTGTACGCCTGGAGCGGCGAGAAGCTGCGCGACAGCGAGCTGCTGGCGGCGCGATAGCCGGGCAGCAGGGAGAGAGAACCCATGTTCAACATTGTCGAAAGACGCCACTGGTACTTCTTGATTTCGGCCCTGATCATCATCCCGGGTGTTGTGGCGATGGTGATTGCGGGCGCGCGCTTCGGCGCACCCTTCCGGTTGGGCATCGACTTTACCGGGGGCACCCTCTGGGAGCTGCGCTTTGATGGGGAGGTGCTGCCTGGCTCCGTCCGGCAGGTGTTCGCCGACAACGATCTGCCAGCCACCGTGCAGACAACATCCGACGAGCAGACGGTCTTGATCCGGACCAAAGAGATGCAGCCCGACACCAAAGCGGCCATTGGGGACGCGGTCGCCGCGGCGGTCGGCCCCTATGAGGAGCTGCGCTTTGAGTACGTCGGGCCGGCTGTCGGTGCCGAAGTGGCGCGCGCGGCCGTCGTCGCCATCTCCGTGGCTGCGCTCTTCATCCTCCTCTACATCATCTATGCCTTCCGCAAGGTGCCCAATGCCTTCCGCTATGGCCTGTGCGCCATTATCGCCATGATCCACGACATCCTGGTGACGGTCGGGCTCTTTGCCCTTGCCGGGCTCGTCCTCGGCTGGGAGGCCGACGCTCTCTTCCTGACGGCTGTGCTGACGGTGGTCGGCTTCTCCGTCCAGGACACGATCGTGGTCTACGACCGCATCCGCGAAAACATCCACAAGCGCCGTGGCGAGCCCTTCGAAACGATCGTCAACCGCAGCCTCCTGGAGACACTGCACAGGTCGCTGGTGACCCAGTTGAATGCCATCTTTGTCATGATCGCCCTCCTTCTCTTTGGCGGGGCGACAATGAAGCAGTTCGTGGCCGTGCTGCTGGTGGGGATGCTGTCGGGCACCTACTCTTCTCTCTTCAATGCCGTCCCGCTCGTCGTCGTCTGGGAAACCGGCAAGCTGATCGGAAGGGTCCGCAAGCCTCTCCCGACGTAGTGTAGCCCCTTGCGGGCGTCGTCCTACAATTGGATGGGCGAAGGTCTCCGACCGAGCCCGGCGGGGTTTCATCGGATGGGCGAAGGTCTCCGACCGAGCCCGGCGGGTATTCGGCGGTGCACCATGGAAATGTTCGATCTCGGCAGGACACTCAACTTCGGCCACCGGGGGGCCAGCCGCGCGGCGCCGGCCAACACCCTGGCGGCCTTTGCCCGCGCGGCAGACCTCGGCGCCGACGGCGTTGAGCTGGACGTCCACCTCTCGCGGGACGGCCATCTGGTCGTCATTCACGACTTCTCCCTGGACGGCACCACCGATGGGCACGGCTTGGTGCGCGACAGGACCCTCGCCGAGCTCAAGCAGCTGGACGCCGGAAGCTGGTTCGACCCTTGCTTTGCAGGCGAGCGCATCCCCACGCTGCAGGAAGTGGTCGACGCCGTCGGCCGGCGCCTGCTCCTCAACATTGAGCTCAAGAGCCGGGGCGGTGAGGAAACTGATCTGGTTGCAGCCGTCCTGGACCTGATCGAGCGCAATCACCTGCTCGGGAGGGTCGTGATCTCTTCCTTCAACCGCCGGGCGGTGCAGCAGGTGCGCGAGGTCGACCCCCGTATCCCCGTCGGGCTGCTGTTTGACATCGACCCCTTTGCCACCCTGCGCCCCTGGCCTCGCGGCCTCGCGCGCCCGGAGGCGCTGCACCCCTATCACCGGATGCTGAGCCGTGCCTACGTTCGCTGGGCCAAAGGACGCCGCTACCGCATCCATACCTGGACGGTGGACGAGCCCGCCCGGATGCGCCAATTGGTGGACTGGGGCGTCGAGATTGTCATCACCAACCGGCCGGATCTGCTGTCCCAGGTGCTGGCCGAGACACGCCGGGCGTGAGCCCGGCGCTCAGAGGTCCTTCGCATCGTGCCGGTTGACGTACAGGTCGGGGACGTCGCACGGCTTCGCAAGCCGCACCCCTGCGGAAGCTACGAGTGGCGGGTGGTGCGCATCGGCGCGGACATCGGAATCGTATGCCTCAAGTGCGGGCGGCGCGTGCGGTTGGATCGTCCAACCTTTGAGAAGCGGCTCAAGACCCTGACCCGTCCCGAGCAGCAAGAAGGCTCCGAAGGCTGATCGCCCTCGGAGCCTTTCATGGGCAGCCAACCCGGCGCCGGCCTTCGCTCCTGGCGCAGCCGCTCCCCGTGGGCCGGCTACGACCCAAAGTACGCCAGTGCCAGCCGGACCCGCTCCTCAAAGGGCAGCGGCCCATGGGGCAGCGAGCGGATCGCCTCCTGGGCCTCGGCAACGCTGTAACCGAGTCCGGTCATGGCGGCAATCAGGTCGGCATCTGCCTCGCTCAAAGAGGCCAGGATGCCGCCTCCGCCAAGCTCATCCGCCAGCTTGTCCTTCAGCTCAAAGGCCAGTTTCCTTGCCATCTTCGGACCGATGCCCGGCACCCGGGTCAGGATTGGGACGTCCTCCTGTACGATGGCCGCGCGCAGCCGGTCGGGGGGCAGGGTCGACAGAATCGTCATCGCCACCTTCGGCCCAATGCCCGATACCGTCAACAGAAGGCGGAACAGGGCCAGCTCATCGTCCGATGCAAAGCCATACAGTGCCAGCTCATTCTCGCGTACATGCAGGTGCGTGAAGAGCGTTACTTCTCCCACCTGCTCGCCGGCATGGTCCAGCAGCGTCTGGGGGACCGAGACGCGAAAGCCCACGCCGCCCACGACGAGGACGAGCGACTCCTTGCCGGTCGCGATGATGTGCCCTGTAAGGCTGGCGATCATAATCGGTTCCTTGCCGGAGCCCCGGCCCTGCCCGCCGCCCCCTATGTCGAGCCGGCGAGCAGTCTCTCCATGCGCGCCGCATGGATGTGGCAGATAGCGACCGCCACCGCGTCGGCGGCGTCGTCTGGTTGGGGCGCGCGCTCCAGGTCGAGCAGGAGCCGGACCATCTCTTGGACCTGCTGCTTGTCTGCCCCACCGTAGCCGGCAACTGCCTGTTTCACCTGCATCGGCTTGTACTCGGCGATAGGCAGGCCGGCATCCGCCAGGGCCAGGAGCGCCACACCACGGGCATGGCCGACGGCCAGGGCCGTGCGTGCGTTGCGGCTAAAGAACAGCTCCTCAACTGCCGCACTGCTCGGCCGGAATTCGCGGACCACTCCGGCCAACCCCTGGTAGATGGCCTGCAGGCGCAGGGCCAGCGCCTGCCCGGCAGGGGTCGTGATCACCCCGCACTCCACCAGGACAAGTCTGCCGTCCTCTTCGTCCACCAGGCCATAGCCGGTAGTCGCCGTTCCGGGGTCGATGCCCAGGACGATCACTCCGACTGTTCCTCGTACCGCTCCATCAGCTCATCCGAGATGTCCAGGTTCGTATACACCTGCTGCACGTCGTCAAGCTCTTCCAGGTTGTTGATGAGCGTCATGTTCTGGAAGGTCTCTCTCTCGTCAAGGGTGATGGTGGTCTTGGGCACCATGGTCAGCTCGGCCGATTCGATCGTGTAGCTGCGTCCTGCCAGCGCTTCCCGGACCTCCTGGAACGATTCCATCGCCGTGTAGATCTCGATGTACTCCTCGCCCATGATCACGTCGTCTGCGCCCCACTCAACCGCTACCTCAAAGATCTGGTCCGCATCCTTGCCCGCGGCCAACACCGAAAAGTACCCCTTAGACTCGAACTGCCACGCCACCGAGCCGGTTTCGGCAAGGGCGCCGCCCGCCTTGGTGAACCAACGGCGCAGCTCCGAGACTGCCCGGTTCCGGTTGTCTGTCACGACCTGGACCAGGTACGCCACGCCGTGGGGACCATAGCCCTCGTACATGACCTCCTCGAGGGCAGCCCCCTTGTCGAGCCCCGCCCCCCGGCGGATGGCGCGCTCGATGTTCTCCTTGGGCATGTTGACGGCCTTGGCCTTGTCGACAACCAGCCGCAGCTTGAAATTGCTCTCGGGGTCCGCCCCACCTTCTCGAGCGGCGATCGCGATCTCTTTGCCAAACTTGGTAAAAACCGCCCCTCGCTTGGCATCGGTGGCACCCTTCTTTCGTTTGATGGTCGCCCACTTAGAATGTCCGCTCATTTAGCCTCCTAGTGCAGACAGGATTCTCTTATTCACCCTCAGCGCGGCTCCACGCCCGGGAGCCGCTCGTCAATCTTGTCTAGGTCGATGCCTCCGTCGCCCACCACCTCGCGGCCGCGCCCCGCACCTTCGTCCGGCCCGACGATGCCCTGCTCCTCCATCTGGTCCATCAGCCGGGCAGCCCGGGGAAAGCCGATCCGGAGCTGGCGCTGGATAAACGAGGTGGAGACCCGCTCGCGGCCCTGGACCACCGCGATGGCGCGCTCGAGAAGGCCATCTTCTGCAGCATCCTCCATGCCCGCCCACGGCATGGCGGGCTGGGCGGCTTGGCCGTCCACCGCACGCTGCTGCCAAAACTCGGTCAGCCTTTGGATCTCCTCATCCGAGACATAGCAGCCCTGCAGGCGGGTGGGGGCCGGCAGTTGGGGGGCGGCAAAGAGCATGTCCCCGCGGCCCAGCAGCGTCTCCGCCCCAGGATGATCCAGGATGACCCGGGAATCGATCTGGCTGGTGACGGCAAAGGAGATCCTTGCCGGAAAGTTCGCCTTGATGAGCCCCGTAACGACGTCGACGCTGGGTCGCTGGGTGGCGATGACCAGGTGGATCCCCGTCGCTCGTCCCATCTGTGCCAGGCGGCAAATGTAGCGCTCCACCTCGTCGGCCGCCGTCATCATCATATCCGCCAGCTCGTCGATGAGCACCACGAGCGTGGGCAGGGTCTCACCATTCTTGAACCGGCTGATGCGCTGGTTGTACTGCTCCAGGTTGCGCACCCCAAGCTTGTGGAGCTTTTGGTAGCGGTCGTCCATCTCTCGTGCAACCCAGGCCAGGGCTCTCACCACCTCTTCCACCTCGACAATCACCTTGCCGATCAGGTGTGGTATGCCGTTGTAGTTGACCAGCTCGACCATCTTGGGGTCAACCATCAGCATCTTGAGTTCGGTGGGCGTGTTGTGAAAGAGCAGGCTGCAGACAACCGCATTGATACACACGCTCTTGCCTGATCCGGTCGCGCCGGCAATGAGCAGGTGCGGCATCAACCCCAGGTCAATCGCAACCGGGTGGCCGGCGACGTCCTCGCCCAGCGCGAGGGTCAACCGCGAGCCGATCCGCCGAAACGCATCCGACTCCATCACGCGCCGCAGCGAGACGAGTGCAACCTTGTCGTTGGGGACCTCGAGCCCGACCACCGAGCGCCCGGGGACGGGCGCCTCAATGCGCAGAGGGGCCGCCGCCAGGGCCAGTGCCAGGTCGTCTGTCAGGCTGACAATGCGCCCCACCCGCACACGGTGGCGCGCGATCTGCCCGTCCGCGATCTTGCGCTCAATATAGCCCGGGTCCAGCCCAAACTGGGTGACCGTTGGCCCTTGCTGGACCTCGACCACCCGAGCCGGCACGCCAAAGCTCTCCAGCGTCTCTTCGATGATCTGGGTCTTGCGGCGCACGTCGGAATCGCCGTACGCCTGCGGCGAAGCAGGGTTGAGTAGGTCCAGCGGTGGCAGGGTGCCGTCGTCAGGCCGCACAACCTTCTTTCCCTTGGAGGGCTGCGTGCTCTGCTTGGTGCGGGTCCGCGCCCTCGATGCCTTGCCTGCCGCTGCGTCGGCTTCCTGCTCCCACCACGGCACCTCCTCGACCTCGGGCGCTACCGGCGTTCCCTGGCGCGCAGTGCGGAATCTGCCGGCGGCTGCTGCGATGCTCCGTGCCAGCCGGTACAGCCACTCCTTCAGGTCTTGCCACGAGACGGGGAGGATCAGAAACAGGGCAGCGGCAAACGCAGTCAGGAGGAGGAACGATCCGATCGCGGCGCCCAGCCCGCTCATCAGGAGGTCGGCCAGCGCCCAGCCCACGATCCCTCCGCCCCGTCCCTCCACCCAGGCCGCCGCTTTGGCTGCGCCGGTGCCGTCGCCCAGGACGCGTGGGGCATGGGCGGCAGCCATCATCACCAGCAGGAGCAGCTCAATCCCCACCCAAGCCGCCGCAGTCAGGTGCAGCCGTGCCCGCAGATCGGGCCAGACGAGCCACAGCCCTGCCAGGGCCGCGACCAGCGCTGCAGCGTACCCCACCCAGCCGAACAGCCGCCGCACAAGCCCCGCCCACCCGCCCAGGATGGCTCCCCCGGAGATGCCCGTCAACCCCAGCACGCTGAGGAGGGCCACGGCGAGCAGAACGCCCCCCCACACCTCCTTGCGGAGGAGAAGCGGCTTCAGGCCCGCCGTCTCCACAGGTTTGGCCTGCTTCCCGGCGCTGCTCCGTGTGGGTGGATGCGAACGTTGGCGGTTCACGCTTCTTCCCTCAGGCGATTGGCCCGGTCTCATGCGCCTGGCGCAGGCTGAGTGACATGCGATGCTCGTCTGCATCGACCGCGAGCACGCGCACCCGGACCCGGCTGCCCTCGCGGACGACGTCGTGAGGGCGCATGCTGTTCCCCTCCGCAAGCTCGGAGACGTGGATGAGCCCTTCCAGGCCCTCCTCCAGGCGGACAAAGGCGCCAAAGGACACCACGCTGGTGACATCCCCTTCCACAATCTGCCCGGCTCGATACCGGCTCTGAGCGTCGGACCAGGGGTTGGGTCGCAGCCGTTTCAAGCTCAGCGCGACACGTCCTTCGTCAGGGTTTACGCCTACGATCTGGACCTGGACTTCATCTCCCACCTGCAGCAGGTCGGCAGGATGGCCCAGCCGGTCCCACGAGATCTCGGAGATGTGGATGAGCCCTTCGATTCCTCCCAGGTCGACGAAAGCGCCGAATGCTGGGGTGTCCACAATTCTGCCCCGGCAGATGTCGCCGGGCCGGAGCTTGCCGAGCAGTGCGCGCGACGAGTCCTCGTCGCCTGCCGCAGCCCGTTCCGAAAACACCAACCGGTGCTGCTCTTCATCGACTTCGATCAGGCACACCCGTAGGGTCTCCCCGACGCGGCGCGACAGCAGGCGGGCACGATCCTCGGGTGGGCAGGCCCGGTTCTCCTTCAGGCGAGAGGCCGGCACGAACCCCGGCATCCCCTTCCACTCCACGATCAGCCCTCCGCGGTTCGCGCCGACAACGGGGAGGCACAGGACAGCGCGCTCCTCCAGGGCGGCGCGCGCCGACGCCCACACATCACCCGCTGTGCCCGGCTCTGCGGCAGTCTTCCCCGGCTCAAGTGCGTGCCAGCACCCTTCGCCCGCTTCCTGCCAACAGGCGTGGTCGTCGTGCTGCACTCTCTCATCTCTGCCCGTCATGCAACTCCGTCCCTGCGCCGCCGCAGCACTACCCGGGTGGCTCCTGCCCCTTCCGGCTCGCCCCGCGGTCGAACGCCCTATCATAGGCCGGTTTGCCCGGCATGTCAAGCCGTCCTTTGCCGGGCACTGCCCTCGCCCCCTTGCGTGGGCGGGACGCTCCGATCCCGCTCGAGCGCCAACAGCTCCTTTGCGACCTCCGTGATGGCGACTCGCTGCTTTCGGTAGAGGTCAGACTCGCTCATGGCCAACCTCCGAGCTATATCCTGGACGCGCAGGCCCCGGATGAACTTCATGTCGATGATGTTGTACAGCAGCCATTCGCTGGCCGTCATCTTCTGCTCGCCCGCAGGGCGCAGCCGCTCGATGGCCGCCGTCAGCACGGCCCGCACGGCATGCGCTGGGCTCACCTGGTGCTCGCGCATCAGGTCACGCACCATGCGCAGGCCCAGCAGCGGGCTCTCGCTCAGCTTCGGCCCTCCCCAGTAGTGGCCCAGCGCATCCCTGACCCACTGTTGGAACTCGGGCGAGTCGATCGGGCTATCCTGCAGCGTCTGCGCCGGCGGGGAGCCACTGAACTGCGCTGCATCTTGCCACCGGTGCAGCAGCTCGATCTCGGGGAGGATCCGCTTCAGGGTATCGAAAACGGACTCCTGCAGGTAGCGGTCTTCCAGGGCCTCCTGCGCGCGGTCGATCAGCGCGAGCACCGGGCCGCGTTCCTCGGCCGTGAGATCCGGTTCTCCCTGCCGCGCCTCCAGCCCGAGCACTCCCAGGACCGATTCGCTCTTTTGACCCGTGAGAGGGGCCAGCCAGAATCCGTTGCCGGTCGTGAAGGGCTGCTGCTCATCTCTTGGACCCGATGCCATGAGGGTGCCCAGGTCGTGGCCGGCGACAAACTCCCGGGCAGCCGCTGCGTCACCCACACTGCGTTCCACGCGATGCTGCTCGCCGGCCGGTATTGCGACAAAGCCGGTTCGCACCTGCATCAGGTCGCACAGGGCCGCCAGGGTATTCTCGAGGAAGGCATCGAGGTCCGCCGAGGTCAACAGCCTCCGGTCGAGCGTCTGGATCCACGTGATCTCATCCCGGTCCTGCCGGTAGATGGCGCGATCGATAAAGGGCTTTGCCAGGTTGATCGCCAGCTGCAGAAAGACGACGAACCCCACCACCGCAAAGATCAGGACCGTATCGCGTGGCAGGCCCAGGATCTGCTCGACCTTGGGCACAGCCAGCATGATAAAGATCAGCACTGCCCCGACCAATGGCCCGCGCAGCAGGTAGTGGATCAGGTTGTGGCGCACCACCCGGTCGGGTGTCAGCGCGCCAAAGTAGGCCACGCTGTAGGCCATCAGCACGAGCATCAGGAGGACGGCGATATTGCCAACCAGGAGCAGCAGCCGGAACCCGTTGGCCGGCTGGATGCTGGCGACGCTGGTCAGCATCAGGTAGGGAAAGGCGCCCAGCGCCGGGGCGGCAAACGCCAGCCCCAGGTAGGTCATCCGGCGCCGCGATGCCGACGTCAGGCACCGCCTCCGTGCCCGGCGCACATTGATGGCACCCCAGACGACGGTGATGCCAAAGTAGACGGCAAAGACCCAGAACAGCGGCCCGGCAGCCAGGTGCGATCCGGTGGGCGAATAGACGCCGTCGGTGACGACCAGCTCGCTGCCATAGACCAGCCCCAGCACCACCAAGCTGACCAGGTAGCTCGCCCAGGTTGCTGCCCGTGTCGTGCGCGCGCGAGCGCCTGTCGTGCGAAAAAGCGCATCCGAAAAATCGAGGTATGCGGCAGGCACCAGGGCGATCCCTATCCACTGGAACCGGAGCCACTCTACGGCGGCGCCCTGGCTCTTGACCTCCACGAGCGCCACGTCGCCGATGTAGACGATGAGCATGAACAGGAGCAGAGCACAGAACGCTCGCGCCACCGCGCTGCGGAAATTGTGCGTCAGCAAATAGATGAGGAGCGAAAACGAGGTGAGGACAATCGTCGCTGCCAGGACCTGGTTGGTCAGGATCAGTCCCCCAGTGATCCAGAGTGACAGGTCACCCATCTGAAATCAACCCTGCGTTCCCCTTCTGTTGGCCGTCGTGCCCAGTGGTGGTATCGGGCCGGCCTCCGGTGCGGCCCAGAAGTCGCCCGGCCCCGCTCTACCGCAGCATCTGCACGAAAAAGACGGCGATATCTTGGTTCAGATAGTACTGGTCGTTGAAACCGCAAAAACGAAACCCGAGCTTCTCGTAGAAGTGAACAGCGGGATAGTTCTTCGTGGCAGCCTCAACCAGGACGCCCAACAGGCCCTGCTCTCTGGCCCACTGCCGGGCATGGCGCACCAGGGCCGACCCAATGCCACGCCGCCGATACTCCTTGTCGACGGCCAGGTTGGTGACCCACAAAAGCTCCTGCCACGGTTGCACCCTTCCGTCCAGGTACCCACGGATCTGGTCCCCTTCCTCGGCCACAAAAAACCCCTCTCCCTGCTGCCAGTCATCCACCAGTTGTTCGAGCGCCCTCGGGTATGGGGCGCGCATACTTCGGGGCAGCCGGACCGTCTGGAAGGCCACCGAGAGGTTGTCGTTCTCCTCGTGGACCCGCATCTGCCAGACATGGTCGGTCACATAGCTGTGATCCAGGGCCAGGCACGCATTCACATCGACCAGCTCTGCGGGGCGTACGTTCATGGTCTCCTTCCAATCTGCGCACCTGGCAGGCCGGGCCATCCGGTCCACCCGCGCCATTCCATTCTATCATCCGGGGACCGAATAGGCAAGCAACCTCCCAGATTTGGGAGGCGCGCAGTGTGAAACCAATGTGATCACATCCGATCCCGGATTTGACAAACATCTGCGGATCGGGTATAGTGAACGTCAAGGTATGTCGCTGCGTTACTGGTGATGTACCTGTGGAGCACAATGGCTCCGCCTGAATCGGGTCTGTACGGACGTGATGGCCAGGTCGCGGGGTTGGGGGGGCCCTTCGGCCAGTCGTAAAAACCATCGCGGTACGTCAGATAGGGGTGACGCCGCCCGGTGTCACCCCTTTTCTATTCTATGGGCGCTGGGGCTCCAGCACGCCCTCCAGGAAGCCCAGGACCTTCTCCTGGTAAAGCTCCGGGTAGGTCCATGCCGACCATGCATGCCCCGAGTCGTTGATCCAAAGCTCCGCTGGCTCGTTGGCCGCTTCCGACAGGCGCTCGGCGTGATCGGCATGCACCAGGTTGTCGGCCGTGCCGTGGACAATCAGCACCGGAACGTGCACCCGCCGTATGAGATCGACTGGGTCAGGCACCCCCGGCACCAACCATCCCGGCGGCAGGTGGTACTTCCGCGCATAGTCCACGTTCTTCCATTCGGCAAAGAGGCTGTCCAGCACCAGGCCCTTCAGGCGGCCGTCCCGTGCCGCGGCATTCACCAGCGCCGCCGCGCCCAGGCTCTGGCCCAGGCCTGCCACCTCATCGCCCACCCCTTCTGCCTGGAGCCAGTCCAGCGCAGCCTCGACGTCCAGCGCCTCCTCCGGGCCGAGGGTCGTCGGCCGCTTGTCGCTGCTTCCGTGCCCCCGAAAGTCGAATGCCAAGACGTTGTAGCCCGCCTCGTGGAGCCAGGGGATGAGCCGCAGCAGCGTCCATTTCGAGTCCTGGAGCCCGTGCGCCAGCAGCACGGTGGCGCTGCTCTCCTTGGCGGCTGGCACGAACCATGCGGCCAGGTGTAGGCCGTCGGCCGTCGTCAACGTCACGTCGGAATAGGCCAGCCCGGCATCCCCCGGGGTCCGCCAGGGCGGGAAGGTGGGCATCTCCCCGCCGCCGGATGGGTTGTAGCTATAGTTCAGGCGGTCCAACACCCGGTTGATGGTCCGCCATGCCGGTGAGTAGGGTTTCCGGAAAAGATCGCTTGCCACGACCGGAAAGGCGCCGAGTAGGATCAGGAGGACGACCCCTCCCACAAACAGCCCGTAGCCCATAGCTCCCCTCCTGGCAGCCCCCCGCCCCGTGCCGGCTTGCTGCCGCCGCCGCAGCAGCGCACCACTTGCCAGCGACAGCCCAAAGCACACGCCGGCAAAAGCGGCATAGCCCGCCACCGGGTGCGCCATCCGCTCCACGTAGCGCCCGGCGACCACGCTGCCCGCCAGGAGCAGAACCAGCCGGCCCAGCAGAGCCGCGGCCGCGCCCAACCGCCGCCGGGGCGGCTCGCGCCGGCCGTCCAGGCGCGCGGCGACGGCACCGGCGGCCCAGAGGGCAGCCCCGGCCAAGGCCAGCAGCCCGCACAGCACCCATGGATCAGGCACAGCATGCCATTATGGCGCACAACCGCCCCCCGCGCAATCCCCGCCGCCCGGTGCGGCGCACCTGCCTTCGGTGCGCTGCACCTTCTTTCTGATCGCCGAAGGTCTCCGACCGAGGCGAACCGGTCTCTCTCCCCTGCTCGCCCAAAATCCCCCACCGAGGCGGCCGCCCCTCCCTACCCGCTGTCCCGCGGGCTTGCAAACCGCCGCATTTCGGATAGAATGTCCTCGGCGATCACGGCGCGCGCGGCAGGGCCATTCGGGCTCGGCCCGCAAGGCGCCCTTTAGGTACACACAGGAGGCATTCATCATGGAACCCATCAAAGAGAAACTGGCCGACCTTTATGTGGGTCAGGAGTATGACCTGAACGAGCGCAAGGCCCTCGACCAACCGGTCACCTATGATGCGCGCGACCTGACCACCCATGCCGTCATCGTGGGCATGACCGGCAGCGGCAAGACCGGCCTCGGCATCATTGTCCTCGAAGAGGCCGCCCTGGACGGCATTCCATCCATCGTCATCGACCCCAAGGGCGACATGACCAACCTCCTCTTGACCTTCCCCGGGCTCAGCTCCGAAGACTTTCTTCCGTGGGTCAATGAAGACGACGCCCGGCGCAAAGGGATGGAGCCACTGGCCTTCGCGGCAGCGCAAGCGGCGTCGTGGCAGAAGGGCCTGGAGGCCACCGGTCAGAGCGGCGAGCGGGTCCGCGCGCTGAAAGAGGCGGCCGACTTTGTGATCTACACGCCCGGCAGCAGCGCCGGCCGGCCGGTGAGCATTCTCGACTCCTTCAAGGCCCCCGACCTCTCCTGGGACGACGACGCCGAGGCCCTGCGTGACAAGATCAGCGGCGTCGTCTCGGCGCTCTTGGCCCTCGTCAAGATCGAGGCCGATCCGATGCGCAGCCGCGAGCACATCCTCCTCTCCAACATCTTTGAGACGGCCTGGCGCTCCGGCGAGGACATCGCCCTCGACCAGATCATTGCCTACATCCAGAACCCCCCATTCTCCAAGCTGGGCGTCATGCCGGTGGATACCTTCTACCCGGAGAAGGATCGCATGGGCCTTGCCATGCTGCTCAACGGGCTGATCGCCTCGCCCAGCTTTGCTGCCTGGACGCAGGGCGATCCGCTCGACGTGGGGACCCTGCTGCGCACGCAGGCCGGCAAGCCCAAGGTCAGCGTCGTCTACATCGCCCACCTGTCCGATGAGGAGCGCCAGTTCTTTGTCACGCTGCTCTTGGAGCAGGTGATCTCCTGGATGCGGGCCCAGAGCGGCACCACCAGCCTGCGCGCCCTCCTCTACATGGATGAAGTCTTTGGCTACTTGCCGCCCACCTCCAACCCACCCAGCAAGCAGCCGATGCTTGCACTTCTGAAGCAGGCACGTGCTTTCGGGTTGGGCTTGGTTCTCTCCACCCAGAACCCCGTCGACCTCGACTACAAGGCGTTGACCAACGCCGGCACCTGGTTCATCGGCCGCATGCAGGCCGACCGCGACAAGCAGAGGCTTCTGGACGGCCTGGAGGGCGTGCAGACAGGCAGTGGCACCTTCTCGCGCGGCGACTTTGACAGGATGATCTCGTCGATGCAGTCGCGCGTCTTCATCCTGCACTCCGTTCACAAGGACCGGCCCACCATCATGACCACCCGCTGGGCCATGAGCTACCTGCGTGGGCCCCTGACGCTCGCCCAGGTCCGCCGGCTGTCAGCCCAACAGCCCGGGCCGGCGGCCGCATCCCCTTCCGGCTCGGTGCCGGCCAAGGCGGTCGGCAAGGCAGCGCCGGCAGGCACAGGGGCCGCCGCGCCTTCCCTGGCCCCGAGTACCTCCGGCTACAGCAGCGTGCCCCCCCAGCTGCCGTCCGAGGTCGAGCAGGTTTACCTTCCCATCCAGGTCGAATTCGAGAGCGCACTGGCATCCTGGACCAAGGAGAAGGGGGTCTCGGCCCGGACGAAGGAGCCGCCCCAGGCAAGTCTCGTGTATACCCCCGGCCTGGCCGGCCTGACCACCGTCTACTTTGCGCACGCCGTGAGCCGCCAGAACTGGCAGGAGCAGGCAGCCTACCTGCTGCCGGCCGAAGGCGATAACCTCGACTGGTCGACCGGCCGGGTGACCCTCGAGGCCCGAGACCTGGGGCGCAGCCCAATGCAGGGCGCGCTCTTCGCCGACCTGCCGCGCGACCTGGGCACCGCCAAGAAGCTGGCTGCGCTCCGGCAGCGCTTCGAGGACTACTTATTCACCGTTACATCGACCCTGTTCTACAACCCCAACCTCAAGCTCTACTCGCAGCCCGGCGAGACGGACGAGGCGTTCCGGCGGCGCTGCCGGCAGGCCGCCGAGAAGGCGCGCGACGCGGAATTGGCCAAGCTGGTCGCCGGTACCAAGAAAAAGCTGGAGGCGCTGGAGACCAAGCTGGAGCGCGAGGAGCGCGAGTTGGCACTGGACAAGGACAAGCTCTCCGGCCGAAAGGGCGAGGAGCTGCTCTCTGGCGCCGAGACGCTCATCGGCCTCTTTGCCGGCCGCAAGAAGACGTCGGCCCTCTCATCCGCATCCCGCCGCCGGCGCATGACCAAGGAGGCCAAAGCCTCGGTCGAAGAATCGGAGGAAGCAATCAAGGACCTCGAGGCCCAGATGGCCGCGCTCGAGGAGCAAGTCAAGCAGGAGGAAGCCGACCTGACGGCCAAGTGGCAGGAGCTGATGGACCAGGTGCAGGAGGTTGAGGTCCGCCCCCGTCGCACCGATGTGCGGGTGGATCGCTTCGCCCTGGCCTGGATACCATGCTGGGAGGTCACCATCGCCGGCCAGACCCTCGTACTGGCCGCCTACCAGTCAGCGGCCGCCGAATAGGGCCGGGCACGACCTTGCGCAGGGGCGCCCCCTCGGGAGGCGCCCCTCTATACGATCGCCCCGACCTCGGGTACAATCCGCGGCATGGGGCCGGATGAGACGGACGAGGGCTTGCACGATCTATTGTCGCAGCTGGCAGACGGTGATGATGACCTCCGGGAAGCAGCCGCGGTCGCCCTGGGACGCCTGGGCCCAAAGGCGATCGAACCGCTCTCCGCGCTGCTTCGCAGCGGGGACGTCGCCCTGCGCTGGTGGGCTGCCCGCTCTCTGGCCGAGGTGGGCGGGCAGGCGGCCATCGCGCCGCTCACCCAGGCCCTGGCAGACGACGACGCCGACGTGCGCGCCTGCGCCTGCTTGGCGCTCGGCAGGATAGGTGCGGTGTCGGCAGCCGGGGCACTGGCGGGGCGCATGGGCGACGAGAGCGGATTGGTGGCTGCCATCGCGGCCGATGCCCTCAGCATGCTCGGCGCGGGCGCCGTCGACTCCCTGGCCCACATGCTGCTGCATCACCGGCCCACAGTTCGGCTGCTCGCCGTGCGCGCCCTGGGCCGCACCCGGTCCCAGCAGGCCGTCGAGCCCTTGTGCCGGGCCCTGGACGATACCAGCTACCTCGTGAGCCAGTGTGCGTTGGATGCGCTGGAAAAACTGGGCGTAGGAATGGTCTACTTCCCGCCTGCATAACCAGACAAGGAGAAGAGCATGGGTGGAACGATCACTGCCAAGTGGACCGGCGGCGTGCAGTTCTTGGCTGCCGACGAAAAGGGACACGTCCTGGTGTCCGACTCCGAGGGCCAGGGCTTCAAGCCGTCGGAGATGCTGCTGGTCGCCCTTGTGGGCTGCGCCGGCGTGGATCTTGTGAGCATCCTCGCCAAGAAGCGCCAAAAGTTCACCGCCATCGAGGTCAAAGCGACCAAATTCAACGCCCCTGAGCCGCCCTGGCCGATCCTCAAGATCGAGGTGGTGTGGACCGTGCGGGGCCGCGACCTGAAGCAAAAGGCGGTGGAAGAGGCCGTCCACCTGGCCGAGGACAAGTACTGCCAGGTCAAGGCCAGCCTTGCCAGCCAGGTCGTCACCACGGTCCTCATCGTGAACGAAGAAAGTGGGTGACGGCTGGGACCGCCTCCAGGCCGAGATGCGCGCCTGTCGCAGGTGCCTTGAGGCGGGCTTTGGCATCACCGCCGGGGCGGTCTTTTCGGGGCCCGCGCCCGCGCCGCTCATGCTCGTCGGCCAGGCGCCGGGCATCACCGAGGCGCAGGCAAAGCGCCCCTTCAACGCGTCGGCCGGCCGGCGGCTCTTCCAGTGGCTCGCCGAGGCTGGGTTGGACGAGGGACACTTTCGTGCCGCCTACCACATGAGTGCCGTCACCAAGTGCTACCCCGGCAAGCAGCCGGGCGGCAAGGGGGACCGCCGGCCCAGCCGGGCCGAGCAGGACCTCTGTCGGCCCTTCCTGGAGCGTGAGCTGGCCCTCGTGCAGCCGAGGGTACTGCTGGCAGTGGGCGGCCTGGCCATAGACACGCTGCTCGGCCGGCACCTGCCGCTGGAGCAGGCGGTCGGCGAGGTCTTCCTGGTGGAGGGGAGGTGGGTTCTCCCACTGCCCCACCCATCCGGCGCCAGCCTGTGGCCCAACCGTCCGGAGAACAAGGATCGCATCGGGCGGGCACTGGCAATCCTGCGTGAGGAGTTGCCTGCCCTGCTCGTGACTGCCTGATCTGCCCTCGTTGAGGGCGCAGCATATTCTGGATTGAGGAGAGAACCATGGAGATTCGGGTACGGGTCGGTGGCATCCAGTCCACCGAGGATGATCTGATTGTTGTCAACCTGTTCGAGGGTGTCGGCGTCCCCGGCGGTGCTGCCGGTGCGGTGGATCACGCCCTGGGCGGTGCCATTGCCGAGGCGATCGCTGCCGGCGACCTGCGCGGCAAAAAGGGCGAGACGGCACTCTTCTACCCGCGCGGTGCCATCCCTGCCAGGCGGGTGCTGGTGGTCGGGTTGGGCAAAGCAGAGGGGTTCGGCCCCGATCAGGTGCGCTGGGCCTCCGCAGCTGCCGCCCGCAAGGCGCGCGAGCTGGGCGTCCGCTCCTTCAGCAGCATGGTCCATGGGGCCGGCGACCTGGCGCCCGACGCAGCCGCCCAGGCGACCGTCGAAGGAACCATCCTGGGGCTGTACCGCTACCATGAGCTCAAAAGCGAGCCCGTCGACCGGGCCGATCCCGAGCAGCTCACCCTCGTCCTCCTCGACCCCGAGGTCCTCCCGGCTGTGGAGGAGGGCGCGCGCATCGGGCAAATCGCGGCCGAGGCTGCCTGCCTGGCCCGCGACTGGACGAACCGCCCGGCCAACATGGCCACGCCGTCCGATCTGGCCGACGAGGCAGAGGAGATTGCCGGCGGCTTCGTGTCCATGACCTGCCAGGTCGTCGACGAGGAGCAGGCCGCCGAGCTCGGCATGGGCGCCTTCATCGGCGTGGCCCAGGGCAGCGAGGAACCGGCAGCCTTTGTCGTCATGGAGCACAACGCCGGCCGGGACGACCTGGACACCATCGTTCTGGTGGGCAAGGGCATCACCTTTGACAGTGGTGGAATCTCCCTCAAGCCCTCTGAGGACATGGATCGCATGCGCGACGACATGGGCGGCGCGGCCGCCGTGCTGGGGACCATGTGGGCCGTCGGCCGGCTCTCTATCCCGCTGCACGTGGTCGGCATCATGCCCTTGACCGAGAACCTGCCCAGCGGCTACGCCTACAAGCCCGGCGACGTGCTCAGGGCCATGAACGGCAAGACGATCGAGATCCTCTCCACCGATGCCGAGGGCAGGTTGGTCCTGGCGGACGCCCTCGTCTATGCCGGCCGCTACCAGCCCAAGGCCGTCGTCGACCTGGCCACCCTGACGGGAGCCTGTGTCGTTGCCCTCGGGCGCGGCGTGGCTGCCGGCGCCTTCTCCACCGACAGCGGGCTCCTCGTCCGCCTTCAAGCAGCCGCCGGCGCCACCGGCGAGCGGATCTGGCCCATGCCCCTCTACGACGAGTACAAGGACTCGATCGAGAGCCTGACGGCCGACCTCGCCAACACCGGCGGGCGGATGGGGGGTGTCGGCACCTCGGCCATCTTCCTCAAAGAGTTCGCCGAGGGCTACCCCTGGACCCACCTGGACATCGCCGGCATGGTGTTCGAGGAAAGACCTGCCACGCCCAAGCGCCCGCCCCACCTGGCCAAAGGCGGCACCGGCTTTGGCGTCCGGCTCCTGGTCCAGTTCCTGCGCGACTGGGCAACGAGCGGTTAGCCTATGGCAAGTGGCTTTGGTGGATGGCGAGCAGCCTGCTCGCCATCCACCAAAAGCCCATGCCCTGCGCCGTCATCCGCACTCCATCGTCTATCGCCTATGGTCACGCGCCCATCGTCTGCCGGTCAGCTCAGGCTTGCCGTCTTTGACCTGGACGGCACGCTGAAACAGGCGCGCGACCCCTACGTCTACCTGCACCAGCGGCTCGGGACGTGGGAGGCCTCCCAACTATTTTTCCAGAAGGGCCTGGCCGGAGAGCTGGACTATGAGGAGTGGCTGCGGCTCGATGCCGGCCTTTGGAAGGGCGTCAGCCGGGCGCACCTGGAGACAATCTTGCGCGGGAACCCCTACCTGCCCGGGGCCAGGGAGACCGTCCTCGCCCTGAAGCAGGCAGGGGTCCTCGTCGCCCTGGTCAGCACGGGGCTCCTCCTGCATGCGCAGATGGTGCAGGCCGAGCTCGGCATCGACCGGGTCGTAGCCAACGAGATCTTCTTCGACGGCGGAGTCGTGTCCGGCGAGGTCCGGGCGCACCTGCCGGAGGGCGGCAAGGCTGAGGTCGCGGCGCGCCTCCAGGCAGAGTGGGGCGTTGCGCCGGCGGAGTGCCTGGCGGTCGGCGACAGCTCATCCGACGCCGACATGTTCCCCCTCGCCCGCCTCGGTGTGGCGGTCAACCCTTGGTCGGATAGGGTGCGCACGGAAGCGGGCCTCGTGCTCGACGCCCCCGACCTTCGGCCGCTGCTCGCACTCGTCGAGCACGCTCTCCCCGGTTGGCTGCCGGAAGGGGCGCGCCGATCGGCCCGTGCCATTGAGGAGAAAACATGAAATCGTTCCGACACGCTGTGGTTCTTCTTTTGCTGGCTGCCTTGCTTCTGCCTCTCGTCACTGCGTGTGGTCCCCAGGCCACCCCAACATCCCCACCACCCACCCAGGCGCCGGCATTCACCGCGCTGCCTGCCGCATCGCCCGTGCCGGCGGCGGCCGTCACCGCTGTGCCGGCGCCCCGGCCCGCGGCCTTTGAGGAAGGGGCCTGCCCTTTTGACCTGCCGGCCGGCCAAGTCGAGGGCGAGACGGTCGACTGCGGCTACCTGGTGGTCCCCGAGGATCGCTCCGACCCACAGGGCCCGTCCATCCGCCTGGCCGTTGCCGTCTTCCACCCCGGCGCCAACTCCGAGCCAGACCCCGTCGTCTACCTCTCGGGCGGCCCCGGCGGGAGTGCCCTGGAGCTGATCCAGTACACCTTCGCCGAGCTCTTTGAGCCTATCCTGAAGGCCAACCGGGACCTCGTGGTTTTTGACCAGCGCGGCGTGGGCCTCTCCCAGCCGGCCCTCGATTGCCCCGGCCTGCGGGCACTCGGCCTGGAGCTGCTCGACGAAGAGATCGACGGCCGGCCCGTCTCCGAAGAGGAGGCGCTCGCCATGGTCCGCGACGCGGCGCTCGAGTGCAGGCAGGACCTGTCCGCTGTCGCGGAGCTCTCTGCCTACCACACCGAGGCCAGCGCCGCCGACGTGGAGGACCTGCGCCTTGCCCTCTACAATGGCCCTGTCAACCTGTGGGGCACCTCTTATGGCACCTGGCTGGCCCTCGAGGTGATGCGCCGTTACCCGGAAGGGATCCGGTCCGTCGTGCTGGACTCGGTCTACCCGCCCGACAAGGACTTGCTCGCCGAGGCGCCGACCAACGCCGCCCGCTCGATCGATCTCCTGTTCGACACTTGCGCGGCAAACGAGGCGTGCCGCACGGCTTTCCCAGGCTTGGAGGCCACGTACCGAGACACCGTCGAGCGGCTGAACCAAGAGCCGGCGCGCTTCCAGGTAACCAACCCGCTCACCCGAGACACCTACGACCTGGTCATGACCGGCGACAACCTGGCGACCTTCCTCTTCCAGTTCCTGTATGCCACCAGCGTCATCCCCTCCTTGCCGCAGATCCTCTACGACGCCAGCCAGGGCAACTATGCCGTCGTCGCCCAGTTGATGGGCTCTCTCCTGGCCCAGGGAGATGCCGGGAGCGCCGGCCAGCAGACCTCGGTGCTCTGCCACGACGAGATCGCCTTCGGCTCAGAAGAACGCTTTGCGGAGGCCCTGGCCGACCACCCGGAGCTCAAGCGCGCCTTCTCCGACTCGATCCTCGGGGAGTTGGGGGTCGAGATGTGCGAGGACTGGCAGGTGGGCCGGGCCGACGTTCTCCTCACCCAGCCGGTCACCAGCGACCTGCCTGTGCTCGTCATGTCGGGTGAGTTCGATCCCATCACGCCGCCGGCTTGGGGCCGGCATGTGGCTGCCACACTGCCGAACGGCTTCTTCTTCGAGTATCCGGGTGTGGGCCATGGCGCCAGCACGGTCGCCGGCTGCCCACAGGACATGATGCTCGCCTTCTTGGCCGATCCCGGTTCAGCGCCCGAGGGCGCCTGCATCGAGGGCATGGTGGACTGGTCCTTTGCCCTGCCTGTCGCGGCGAACGCCGTCGAGCTGGTTCCCTTCACCTCCACGACCTTCGGCATCCAGGGCCTCGTGCCGGAGGGGTGGCAGGAGCAGGCGCAGCCCGGCGTCTATGCCCGGGGCAGCTCGGCGACCGACGCCGCAGTTCTGATCCAGCAGGCCGCCGCGACGAATGCGTCGGAGTTGTTCGGCCTGCTCACTCAGCAGCTCGGCACGGTTCCGGTCGGCGCGGGGCAGCAGGAGGCCAACGGGCTGACATGGGACCTCTACACGGCAGAGGTGCAGGGCCTCTCCATCGACCTCGCCCTGGCCGACAGCGGAGGTCAGGCGATGGTCGTGCTGATGCAGTGCTATCCCCAAGAGCGCGCTGTGCTCTATGGTGCCGTCTTCCTGCCCGTCGTACAAGCGCTGCTGCCGGTGCAGTAGATCTAGGCCGCCCCCGCCTTCCGGTCGCGCGGGCAGATTGCTCGAAACGAGGGTCAACGCTTGCCGGCGTCGCTTACCCCGCGCTGCTCTGCCGGAGGGACTGCACAGCCGCGGCGAGCCACTCCACCCAGCTCTCCACTCCCTCGCCGCTCTTGCACGACACCCCGAAGATGGGCGCTCGGGCATTGAGCGCCCGCACGGCCCGCCGGAACGCCTCCAGGTCAAAGTCGAGGTAGGGCAGCAGGTCCAGCTTGTTCAGCACCAGCGCATCCACCACTGTGTACATGCCCGGGTACTTGATCGGCTTGTCGTGCCCCTCCGGCACGTGCGCGACCAGCACGTTCAGCCGCTCGCCCAGCGCAAAGCCGGCTGGGCAGACGAGGTTTCCCACATTCTCGACAAAGAGGAGGTCGATTTCCTCGAGGGGAAGCTGCCGCAGCGCTCCCCGCACCTGGAGCGCGTCGAGGTGACAGCCGCCGCCGGTGTTGATCTGGACCACCGGCGTGCCGGTCGCAGCCACCTTGTCGGCGTCGATACGCCCTGCCAGGTCGCCTTCGATGACGCCAACGCGGAGCCGGCCCCGCAGCGCGTCGACCGTGCGCAGGATCAGGCTGGTCTTGCCCGCCCCCGGCGAGGCCATCAGGTTGACCGCTGCGATGCCCAGCTCGTCCAGCAGGCGGCGGTTCTCCAGCGCAACTTGGTCGTTTGCGCTCAGGATCTGCTCGACTACGGGGACTTGGCGTGTGGACTCGGACATGGCTCTTCCTGCCTACTCCACTTCGATGCTCGAGACAGAGAACTCGCGGCCGGCGACCACGTCGCCCCCCGGCGCGCCGCATTCGGGGCAGCTCCACAGCCGGCCTTCAGGGGGCGCATACTCACCCCCGCACGAGCGGCACCGGGCACGGGCGGGGACCCGGTGGAAGGCGAGCCGTGCGCCCGCCGCCGGTGTCTCCTTCGATAGGAAGTCAAAGTAGAACTGGATAGAGTCGTCGATAAAGCCCGTCAGCTCCCCGAGCGTCAGGTGGATGGCGAGGATCCGTTCCGCGCGTGCCATCGCCGCATGGCGCAGCGCGATGTCGAGGATCGACTGGCTGACCGGTAGCTCGTGCATGGCGCGATTATACCACGCCCCAGGTCAGGGCCAACAATCAAGCAGCCCTTCCCTCATCTCCACGCGCCTCCGTGGGAACGCCGCCGGTCTGCCGCCTGGGCCTTCAGCCCACGTCCCGTGGGCGTCTCTCACCCCGCCGGCGGCTGCCTATCCTCCCGCTCTAGAGGCAGGAACCCCTTCCCCAGCACTTCCTCGGCCGGCGTCAGCGTCACGAACGCTTTCCCGTCCGCCCCGGCTACCAGCGCCTTCAGGAAGGGCACCTCCGTCACCGTGAGTGCGCACATCAGCACCGCATGGGGCTGATGGCTGTACATCCCGATGCCCGACAGCGCAGTGACGCCCCGTTTCATCTCGTTCAGGATCTGCTCGGACACCGCCTCAGCGCGGTCGGTCACGATAAAGGCCAGGAGCTGCTGCCTCCTGCGGCTGGGGCGGAACCACGCCCTCAGCCGCGGCCGCCGCTCCCCCTCGCTGCCTGCCGCCTCGGGCGGTAGGTGGAACGAGCCATACCGGGGCAGGACCTCCCCGGCGGCCTGCTGCATGCCGATCGTCAGCACCGAGAGCAGCACCATGGCAAGGTTGAAAACGACGATAGCCGCAAACATCGCCTCACCGGGCACGCCCCCGATCGACGCACGCCTCATAATCTCCGCCCACGACGAGGTCGGCTCTGGGTGCAGCCACACCTTGCCCATCCACGCCAGCCCCAAGACCGCATAGATCCACAGATAGTTCCGCCGCAGCCGGCGGCCGAGCGCCTCCCGCATCGACACCGCAAGCTGCGGGTGCAGCAGGCTCTCCGCCAGGCTCTCCGCCCAGTCGGCGGACGGCTGGAACGGGGGAACGAGCATCGACGCAAAAAAGTCGGTCTCCATCAGCCGCACACGGTAGCTCCACAGCTCATAGTACCGGTCCCGGCGGGCTTCGATATACAGAAACAGCGTCACCAGCAGGACGTCCAGCACCAGGACTTTGTGGTCCTCGGCGACGGACCGCGTGAAAGCAAAGGAAATGGCCGCGCCTGTGGTCAGGACGGCCCAGTTGGTCGTCGTGTCCAGGCGCTGCCGCCAGACGTTGGCACGCTGGACTTCGGCCCGAAAGAGGTGCACCATCGCCGTTGTGAACTCGCTCGCACGCAGTTGGTAGCCGCGATACGTCCACACCGGCTCCTGCGCAGGGCCCGAGGTGCTGTCGGATGGCTTCGGTTCTGGGTCCACGTTGCCCTCCTTCTGAGCAGATACTACCATCGCCTCGGCGAACTGTCAAAGCACCAACCTGCGCTCCAGATAGGGGGATATCGTTTCTGGAAAAACGGGCATTTCGGGATAGTACATGCAGATTTTTGGCACAGTGGCACAGCTCGGCCGGGCGCAGGTAGTAGGGCGGGTTTCCATACCCGCCCACCGGATGGGTGCGGTGCACCTTCAGGGTGCGCTGCACCTCCCGCTCTCGCGTAGTGTAGCCCCTTGTGGGCGTCTCCCCCCCCGCCACAGCCCTCCTCCGATTTGCACCCCATGCCGACCTGCGATACACTACCGTCCGGCGTTAGCACTCGGGAATCGAGAGTGCCAGCGCATTCATCATGTCAAGACAAAGAAGGGAATAGGAGGGTACCATGGCATTGAAATTGCGACCGTTGGGAGACCGGGTGTTGGTGGAGCCGATCGAGCGGGAAGAGATGACCGCGAGCGGGATCTACGTGCCGGAGACGGCGAAGGAACGTCCCCAAGAGGGGATGGTGGTCGCCGTAGGACCGGGCCGGAAGGACGACGACGGGAAGCTGATTGCGATG
>MTKX01011481.1_pt1 | contig 67651 bp, 54 predicted proteins | sample 1042771 | NCBI WGS metagenome assembly MTKX01 (sample SAMN06212183, study PRJNA360534) | anaerobic digester metagenome | biome: Wastewater treatment plant; material: sludge; isolation source: anaerobic digester fed with sludge from wastewater treatment plant | place: Denmark: WWTP Randers ...
AGATTGTACCACATCTGCCAATAATGACGCAATCCCGAATGTCTTATCGGATGGAGCACTAGGCCAAGGATATCATCGGCAACCTACTGCTCGACCGGCCGGATCTCAAGCCCGAGCACAGTACGCCTCACCGCTTCGTCGAGGGCACGCTGCTGGCCCCGGTGGCGAGGATCCGGGAAATGCCACCGGGTCCCTTCATCTATTTTACGACGATGTTGACCAGGCGTCCTGGAACAACTACCACCTGGACGATGGTCTTGCCTTCGAGATGTCTCTTTGCTCCTTCGGTTTGCAGCGCCAGGCTCCGCATCGTTTCCTGGTCTACGTCCACCCGCTCCTGGATGCGGTCCCGCACCTTGCCGTTGACCTGGACCGGGATGGTGACGGTTTCCTCGGCGGCGACCGCCTCGTCCCACTGGGGCCAGGCCTGGGCGTGAATGGAGTAGGGGCGCCCGGTGCGGGTCCACAGCTCCTCGGCGATGTGCGGGCAAGCGGGCGCCAGCATCAGCAGCAGTGCCTCCACCGCCTCACTCCAGGCCTCCGTGCTGTACAGGCCCGCTTCTTTGGCCTTGAGCATGGCGTTGTTCAGCTCCATCAGGTTGGCGATGTAGGTGTTAAAGCCAAAGCTCTGCATGTCTTCCGTGCCGCGCCGGATGGCCTGGTGTACCTTGCGACGCAGGGCGCGCAACTTGTCGTCGTCGGGAGAGCCTTCGCGGCCGGGCCCAGGCTCCAGGATGTTGTCCCACACCCGGTTCAAGAAGCGAGTCAGGCCCTCGATGCCCTTGGAGTCCCACGGCCCACCCTGGTCCCAGCGCCAGCCGAACATCAGGTAGCCGCGCACCGTGTCGGCCCCGTAGCGGGCGACCAGCGAGTCCGGCGCGATGACATTGCCCCGGCTCTTGGACATCTTTTCCCCGTCCTCGCCGAGGATGATGCCCTGATTGCAAAGCCGGGTCATCGGCTCGTCCAGATCGACGATCCCCAGGTCGCGCATGACCTTGGTGAAAAAACGGGTATAAATGAGGTGCATCGTGGCATGCTCGATCCCGCCGGTGTAGAGATCCACGGGCAGCCAGTATTCAGCCTCCGCGGGATCGAAGGGCATGGAATCGGCGTGCGCCGGCTCGTCTTCGCGGTAGTAGGGGCTCAGGTAGGCGTATTGGTACCACGACGAGCACATGAAGGTGTCCATGGTGTCGGTCTCTCGCGTTGCCGGCCCGCCGCACTGCGGGCAAGTGGTCCGCAAGAAACCCTCGTGGAATTTTAGCGCGTTCTCGCCCGAGGGCGGGATGACGGCGTCTTCGGGCAGCAAAACGGGCAGCTCCTCGTAAGGAACCGGCACCGTGCCGCAATCCGGGCAGTAGACGATGGGAATTGGCGCTCCCCAATACCGCTGGCGGCTGATGAGCCAATCGTGCAGCCGGTAGTTGATCCGATAATGGCCCCGCCCTGTTTCTTCCAGCCACTCGGTGACGCGTGCCTTGGCCACGTCGCCCGGCGTGCCGCTGAACTCTTCCGAGTGGATCATGGTCCCGTATTCGGCGTGAAAGAGCCCGTCGCGGTAGTAGGGCCTGCTCCACAGCAGCTCCATGGCTGTCTGGTAACTCCGGGCCGCGGGCTCCAGGGCCTGGCAGCGGGCCAGGATGGCCTGGTCGGCCTCCACCGAGTCCAGCTCGAGGATCTCGTCGGCAAAGACGAACAGCCAGCGGCCGCCGACGACCTCGCCCCACGCTCCGGGCCGCAGGTGCTCGCGGAGCAGGGTCGCGTAGCGGTCGGCGTCGTCGGCATGCATGGACACGTTGTATTGCCCGTCCCGCTCCTCGAAACAGATGCCTGCCTGGGCCAGGGCGCTTGCCAGGCCCTCGTCCACGGAGCTGACCGGGATGGTGCTGCGCGTCGCGCCGTCGGGCCTGTCGATGACGGGGATGATGGCCAGGCCGAACTTCAGGGCGAACTCGAAATCGCGCTCGTCGTGGGCCGGCACAGCCATAATCGCCCCTGTGCCATAACCCATCATGACGTAATCGGCGATCCAGATGGGGATACGCCGGCCGTTGACGGGGTTGATGGCATGGGCGCCGATAAACACGCCCGTCTTTTCTTTTTCTGTGCTCAGGCGTTCGATCTCGGTCTGGCGGCCCGCCTGCTGTATGTAGGCTGCGACCTCGGCCTGCCGGTCGGGCGCTGTCAGGCGTGCCACGAGGGGATGCTCGGGTGCCAGCACCATGAAAGTCGCTCCCCAGAGCGTGTCCGGCCGGGTGGTAAAGACGACGATCTCGTCGCCCGCTTCAGAGCGAAAAGCGACGTCGGCGCCCTCGCTGCGCCCGATCCAGTTGGCCTGCATGGCCTCCACGCGCTCGGGCCAGTCGATCTTCTGAAAGTCGAGGAGCTCGTCGGCGTACTTGGTGATGCGAAAAAACCATTGCTCCAGGTCCTTGACAATGACCGGGGTGCCGCATCGCTCGCAATGCCGGTCCTCGCCCCACACCTGCTCGCGGGCCAGGGTCGTGTTGCAATTCGGGCAAAAGTCCACCGGGGCCGTGTCCTTGTACGCGATCCCGGCGTCGTAAAACTTTCGAAAGAACCACTGCGTCCAGCGATAATATCCGGGCAGGCAGGAAACGGCCTCCCTCTCCCAGTCGAACATCGTGCCCATGCTGCGCAGTTGCTTTCGCATTCGCTCGATGTTGGCCATGGTCCACGTGTGGGGATGGACGCCGTGGTTGATGGCCGCATTCTCGGCAGGCAGGCCAAAGGCGTCAAATCCTATGGGGAACAATACGTTGTAACCCTGCATGCGCACGAAACGCGCCCGGGCGTCGGAAGGCGCCATGGCATACCAATGGCCGATGTGAAGATCGCCGCTGGGGTACGGCAGCATGGTCAGGGCATAGTACTTGGATTTATCGGGATCGATGACCGAGCGATACAGCCCGTCTGCCTCCCAACGGGCCTGCCAGCGGGGCTCGATCTCCTGGGGAATATATTTATCAGCCACGTTTTTCTTCTTCTCCTCGTCTATCTGCCGACTGCATTTGGGCCGCGAGGCATTATACACGGCAACGAAGGAATCGTCAATTCCCCAGGTGCCGGTCCCACCGGGGCGAATCGGCGACCAGGTCCGTGGCCAGGGATACCGGGCTTACGTAGAGCGCAAGAAGTCGAGGAGGATTTGATTGAACTCCTGGGGTTTGAAGCGCATGGGATGGTGCCCACCCCACTCCGGCACGCCCTCCTGGTCGGTGACCCCGGCTATGATCTCCACGCGGCTGCCTGGAATCGTGGCTCCGAACCAGGCGGCGTTGGACAGGGATAGAACCGTGTCGTCCTCACCCCACACGACGAGAGTGGGGCAGGAGATGCTCTCCATCTGCTCCTCGCTATAAAACCCAACGCCGGCGCTGTCCACCAGGACGAGGCGGGCTACCGCCGCGGGGCGGGCCAGGGCTGCCTCGAGGGCAACCATGCCGCCCCAAGAGACGCCGCCCAGCGTGGCCGGCGCCAGCCCCTCGGCCTCCACGACATCCAGCATCGCTTCGGCCTGCTGTTGCTGCCCGAGCCGCTCCCCGCTCGATGCGCCGTAACCGATGAGGTCCAGGGCATAGACACGGTATCCGGCCTCCGAGAGGGCGGCCAGGTTGTTCTCCCACACCTGCCACGAGTTATCGGGGTGATAACCGTGGGCCAGCACAATCGCCGGTCCCTTCCCCTCTACCCGGGCGTGGAGTGGGCCGTGGTTGGTCTCGATCGTCTTGTCCATCTCTTCCTTCCCTTCACGAGCGGAGGTGTGCCTGGGCCCTCCGCTTTCATTGCACCTCGAAGGCCGGCGACACGGCTTCCTGCCGCAGGGCGCAATCGTCGAAAGCGCCGTAATCGATCTCCCTGGGACTGTACTCCTTGGGTGCGCCCAGGGTGCAGTCGCCATAGACCTGGGTCCGGGCGTGGTAGGTGCCTGGCTCCAACTTGACCACGAGCCGGTCACGCCAGGTAGCGCCCGCCGGGACGCGATGGCCCAGGTAATCAATCTCGCAAGCCAGGAACCACGACGGCCGCTCCGGGTCCTCGTCGCGAAAGATCTCCCACGGCCCGCAGATGGGCAAATAGACGGCTTCCTGGTCGTGGTTCGCGAAGGTGAGCGTCATCTCGGTGGTGCCTGCGGTGCCGGGCACGGCGTCGATGCTCAGGCTCACGGTCAAGGGGCCGGCGGGAGTGTTCTCGGGCTGCGGAGCACTCGTTGGCGTTGGCCCGGCGCACCCCACCAGCAGCGCCACAAGTAGCGTCGCGACCGGGATCTGGTAGGACTTGAGCATATCCACCTCGAAGCGTTATAAATCCAAGACGTGCCGGGTTGCCCGCCTTCCCGGCGGACACCTCGTGCAAGAAAAACCCCCTTCGCCGGAAGCAAAGGGGGTTCCACCTGACTGTTTGGTGGAGCTGAGGGGACTCGAACCCCTGACCTTCTCAATGCCATTGAGACGCGCTCCCAGCTGCGCTACAGCCCCACGTAATGCCTATTCGCCTGTCAAGAAACCGGCTGGTGGAGCTGAGGGGATTCGAACCCCTGGCCTCTACAGTGCGATTGTAGCGCTCTCCCAGCTGAGCTACAGCCCCCCGTGCCACTGACGGGGGATAGTATAGCCCAGAACCGTTGCGTTGTCAAACAGGCACGCGCTTGCGGCATGACCAGCCGCCAATCGCGCCGATTTGGTGTTTCGCCCCGTCTATGGTATCCTAAAGGTAGCCCAACCGCTGGAAACGAGGGTAGCATGAACCTGGAATTGGAGCGCCTGGAACTGGGCCCCTGGCCCATGAACTGCTACCTGGTCCGCTGCCCGGCCAGTGGCCAGGTGGCCATCGTCGACCCGGGCGCCGACCCGGAGACGGTCCTGCAATCCGTCGACGTCGATGCGGTGTGCTGCATTCTGTTGACCCACGGCCACCCGGACCACGTGGGCGCCCTTGATGCGGTTCGCAAGGCCACCGGCGCCCCCGTGGGCATCCATCCCGCCGACGCCGAGGAATGGGAGCTGCAGGCCGATTTTCCGCTCGTCCACGGCAGCGAGGTAGAGCTAGGGCAGTGTCGGGTGGGCGTGGTCCACGTCCCCGGGCACACGCCGGGCAGCGTCTGCCTGCGCCTCGGCGGGGAGGTCATCGTCGGGGACGCCATCTTTCCCGGCGGCCCCGGCCACACTACATCGCCGGCCGCCCTGGCCCAGAGCCTGGAATCGCTGGCGCGGCACGTCTTTCGCTGGCCCGACGACACCCGGCTTTATCCCGGGCACGGCGGCTCAACCACCGTCGGCGCCGAGCGGGAGGCCTTCCTGGCGTTCCTGGCTGCCGATCATCCGGCCGACCTGCACGGCGACGTGACCTGGCGTTGACGACCATGACTTGTATTTGGAGCTGTGAATGAAGATTACCATCGTGGGGTTGGGTCCCGGAGACCCGGCCCTCCTCACTCTCCAGGCCTGGGATCTGCTCTCCCAGGCTGGCGAGATCTACTTGCGGACGCGGCGACACCCAACGGTTGCCGGTCTGCCCCAGGGCATCGTACTCCACAGCTTTGACGAGCTGTACGACCGGGCAGACGATTTCGGCACGATCTACGAGGCCATCGCCGACCACGTGTTGGCCCTTTGGCGCCGGCCCGAAGGCGTGGTCTATGCCGTTCCGGGACATCCCCTGGTGGGCGAGGCCTCGGTGCAGCGTATCCTCCAGGGAGCGGCCGCGGAAGGGCTGCCGGTGCACCTGGTCGACGGCCTGAGCTTTGTCGAGCCCGTCCTCGACGAGCTCGGCCTGGATGCCATGGCTGGCCTGCAGATGGCGGACGCCACCGACATGGCCGCCGCCCACCATCCGGCTCTCGACCCCGATCGGCCGGCCCTCGTCGGCCAGTTGTACTCCCGGAGGCTGGCCAGTGAGGTCAAGCTAACTCTGATGAACGCCTACCCGGAAGAGCACCCCGTGACCCTGGTGCGGGCCGCGGGCAGCGGCCAGGCGAGCAAGGTGACCCTGCCCCTGTACGAATTGGATCGCCGCGACGAGGTGGATCATCTTACAGTTCTCTACGTGCCGCCCCTGGACGCGGCCGGTGGCGCCGGGCTGCCCACCTTGCAAGAGACGGTGGCCCGCCTGCGGGCTCCCGATGGCTGTCCCTGGGACCGGGAGCAGACCCACCGCTCGCTGCGCTCCACGCTCCTGGAAGAAGCCTACGAAGTGCTGGCTGCCCTGGATGCTGAGGATGACGAGAAGCTGGCAGAGGAGTTGGGCGATCTGTTGATGCAAGTGGCCATGCACGTCCAGATCGCCACGGAAGAGGGTGCCTTTCGCTTTGCCGACGTAATCGGTCGCATCGACGCCAAGCTCAAGCGCCGGCATCCCCACGTCTTTGGCGATGTGCATGTGAAGGATACGGACGAGGTGCTGCGCAACTGGGAGGCCATCAAGGCCGAGGAGCGCCAGGCGGCCCCGGGGGCCGGCCATGAGGCATCGCCCCTGGGCGGAGTGCCTGCCATTCTGCCCGCCCTTGCCCGCGCCCAGGCCCTGGGCGAGCGCGCCGCCCGGTCTGGCTTTGACTGGCCCGACGTCGAGGGCGTCCTGGCCAAGGTGGCCGAGGAGGCGGCCGAGTTGGTCGCCGCCGATGGTGACGAGGAGCGCGTGGAAGAGCTGGGCGATCTGCTCTTTGCCCTGGCCAACCTGGCCCGCTGGTTAAAGGTGGATGCCGAGATGGCCCTGCGGGAGGCCGCGGACCGTTTCACCAGCCGGTACACTCGCCTGACCGAGCTCCTGGCCGCCCGCGGCACCGATCTCCGGCAGCTCTCCCTTGCAGAACGTAGGGCCCTGTGGCGAGAGAGCCGGGAGGAGAAGGGTTAGAATCGGGAACCAGGTGCAAGATCCACAGTCTCCAGGAGCTCCTGCCAGAGACGCGAGGATTTGACAAGGGGGTTCGAAGTGTGTACAATGCACGGCATGCTCAAAGGTCGATCCCCACGTTCGTTGAAGCCTCGCCCAGGCACGCGTCACAGGCCAAACAGGGAAGGTGCCTATGGGCGCTCCCCGGTTGGTGGGTAGGGGGAAAAGGGAGAAGAACGCGATGAAGCACTGGTATGCTCTATATACGCAACCGCGCAAAGAGCGACAGGTACATGGTTTATTGGTAGAGCAGGGTTTCGAGACCTTTTTACCCACGGTGCGGCGCAAGGTCCGGCGAAGCGACCGCCCCGACGAGATGGTCTACTTTCCGTGCTATCTTTTTGCCCGCTTTGATTTCAACGACACGCCTCAATCGTCCATTGCCTGGATGCCCGGCATCCGCCGCATCGTCAGCTTTGGCGAACAACCGGCCATCGTCGCCGAAGAACTGGTGGACCTGATCCGCCGCCGGCTGAGCGAGGCGGACGAGATTGGTTACCCGCGCTTGAAACAGGGGGACCGGGTTCGGTTCTGCTCGGGGCCGCTGCGTGACCTGGACGCCATCTTTGACCGGCCCCTATCATCCGCAGATCGCGTTCGCGTACTTTTGAAAGTCATGGGGCGAATGACGGCCGTTGATACAGACTATAGCGCCATCGCTCCCATCTAGCACGGCTTCCGCGCAAGGCCGTGCCGGACCAGGGAGGTTGGCTTTTCGCACATAGGCGGCAGGCCGTTGGCTGCCCACAGGCTCTGTCCAGAATCTGGAACAGGGTTGTGCCAGATGGGCGGAGCTTGCCCGCGGAAGGCAGGGGCTGCCCGACGGCCGTACATTGGTTTGCCATACGAGGAGAGTTATGAAGGCACTCATTACAGGGGGAGCAGGGTTTATTGGCAGCAACCTGGCCCATCGGCTCCTGGAGCAGGGACACCAGGTGACCGTCTACGACGACCTATCGCGCCGCGGCGCCACGACCAACGTCGACTGGCTGCGGGCGGGCCACGGCTCCCGCTGGACACTGGTGGAGGCCGACGTCCGGGATATTGAGAGGCTGCGCTCTGCGGTGGCGGGCGCCGATGTCGTCTATCACCTGGCTTCGCAGGTGGCCGTCACCACCTCGGTGACAGACCCGCGTCACGATTTCGAGGTGAATGCCCTGGGCACGTTCAACGTGCTGGAAGCAGCCCGCCTGTCGCCCGCGCCGCCTATCGTGCTCTATGCTTCCACCAACAAGGTCTATGGCGGCATGGAGGACGTGGTCGTCGTGGAGCGCGAGCACGACTATGCCTATCGCGACTATCCGCGGGGCATCCCCGAGACGCATCCCCTGGACTTTCACTCACCCTACGGCTGCAGCAAGGGTGCCGGCGATCAGTACGTCCGCGATTACGCGCGCATCTATGGCCTGAGGACCGTCGTCTTCCGGCAAAGCTGCATCTATGGCATCCGCCAGTTCGGCGTCGAGGATCAGGGCTGGGTGGCCTGGTTCCTCATCGCCGCCGTCACCGGCCGGCCCATCACGATCTATGGTGACGGCAAGCAGGTGCGTGACGTCCTCTGGATCGACGACCTCCTGGCCCTCTACGATGCGGCCGTGGACCGCATCGACGTCGCCGCCGGGCAGGTCTATAACGTGGGCGGTGGGCCGGAGAACACCCTGGCCGTCTGGACCGAGCTGGGGCCAATGCTCCGCAACCTGCTGGGTCGGGACGTGCCCGTTGGGCGCGCCGGCTGGCGCCCCGGCGACCAGCGCATCTTTGTGGCCGACATCGGCAAGGCGGAGCGCGAGCTGGGCTGGCGGCCGCGTGTTGGCAAAGAGGAGGGCGTGCGGCGCCTTCACGATTGGGTCGTCGCCCACCAACACCTCTTTGACTAGCGGTCCCGGCACTTGTATACCCTTCCCCAGGACCGGCTGGCGGACCGCCTGCGGCCCTTTGCAAGCCATTGACGAGTTGTTGTAGACCATGCACATACTGATAACGGGCACAGCCGGCTTTATTGCCAGCAAGGTCGCGGAGCTCCTCCTCGACGAGGGGCACACCGTCACCGGCGTGGACAACCTCAACGATGCCTATGACGTGCGCCTGAAGGAGTGGCGCCTGGCACGGCTTCAGGCCAGGCCCGGATTTCGCTTTCAGCGCCTCGACATCGCCGACCGCCGGGCTTTGCGGCCCTGTTTCCAGAACTCGCCCCCGGACGCCGTCATCAACCTGGCCGCCCGGGCCGGCGTCCGGCCCTCGGTGCAAGACCCGTGGATCTACCTGGAAGCCAACGTGACCGGCACGCTCAACCTGCTGGAGCTGTGCCGCGAGTTTGACGTAAAAAAGCTCGTCCTGGCTTCCACCTCCAGCCTCTACGGGGCGAGCAACGCGCTGCCCTTTCGTGAGGATGCCAACACCGACCGGCCCCTTTCGCCCTACGCCGCCTCCAAGAAGGCCGCCGAGGCCCTGTGCTACACCTATCACGCCCTCTATGGCCTCGACGTCACGGTGTTCCGCTACTTCACGGTCTATGGCCCCGCGGGCCGGCCCGACATGAGCCCCTTTCGCTTCGTGCAGTGGATCTGCGAGGGGCGGCCGGTGACCGTCTATGGCGACGGGCGCCAGTCGCGTGATTTCACCTACGTGGACGACATTGCCCGGGGCACCGTGGCCGGCCTCCGGCACCTTGACTACCAGGTCATCAACCTCGGCTCCGATCAGCCGGTGGTCCTCATGGACCTGGTGCGCTTGGTGGAAGAGCTGGCCGGCCGGCAGGCGATCCTGGAGTTTCGTCCGGCCCACCCAGCCGACGTGCCGGCCACCTGGGCGGACATCGGCCGGGCGGAACAGTTCCTGGGCTGGCGCCCCCAGGTGCCCTTTCGACAGGGTGTGGAGCGCCTGGTGGACTGGTACCGCGACAACCGCGATTGGGCGCGGGAGATCGAGACGAACAGCCGATAAGCACACCAGATCCCAATAAGCGGACGAAGGAGGCAGCGGATATAGGAAACGACGGATAACGCAACGACCCCTCATCAAAGCTCCATTGACAAACCCCGCATATCCACTGATCCCGAATGAAAAAAACCCGAATAAAGGTCCTATCGGTTGTCGGCACGCGCCCCGAGGCCATCAAGATGGCGCCTGTGATCCGAGCGCTTCGCCGCCGTCCCGGCCGGGTGGACTGCCGCGTGTGTGTCACGGCGCAGCACCGCCGGTTGCTCGACCAGGTTCTCCACCTTTTTGGCATCGCGCCTGACTATGACCTGGACGTCATGGCCGAGGACCAGTCGCCCACCCAGGTGGCGGCCGCCGTGCTGGCCCGCCTGGAGCCGATCTTGCGGGCCGAAAGGCCCGACTGGGTCCTGGTCCAGGGCGACACCACCACCGTCCTGGCCGCCTCCATTGCCGCCTTCTTTGCCCGGGCACGGGTGGCCCACGTCGAGGCCGGCCTGCGCACCCACGACCGCTGGCAGCCCTTCCCCGAAGAGATGAACCGGCGTGTGGCAAGCGTCGTCGCCGACCTGCACCTGGCGCCCACCGACTGGGCCCGCGACAACCTCCTGCGTGAGGGAGTACCCGGCGAGTGCATCCGGGTGACGGGCAACCCGGTCATTGACGCTCTGCAGTGGGCTGCGAGCCTGCCCTACGACCCAGCGGGCGGACCCCTGGGGGCCATACCCCGGGACGGGCGCCTCCTGCTGGTGACGGCCCACCGCCGGGAGAACTTCGGGCGGCCGCTGGAAGAGATCTGCCGCGCCCTGGTCGACCTGGTGGCGGCGGAAGGCGACCTGCACGTGGTGTACCCCGTCCATCCCAACCCCACCGTGCAGGGCACCGTGACGCGGCTGCTGGCCGGCCAGTCCGGTATCACCCTGACGCCGCCTCTGAGCTATTTGGCGCTGGTTAACCTCCTGAAGCGCGCCTGCCTGGTGCTGACCGACTCGGGCGGCATCCAGGAAGAGGCGCCGGGATTGGGCAAGCCGGTCCTCGTCCTGCGGGAGGTGACGGAGCGTCCGGAAGCGGTGGCAGCCGGTACAGTGCAGGTGGTAGGCACCGACCGCGGGCGCATCGTGGCCGCCGCCCGGCGCCTGCTGGACGATCCTGCGGCCTATGCAGCCATGGCGCGGGCCGTCAACCCGTACGGCGATGGCCAGGCGGCGGAGCGCATCGCCGCCGCGCTCCTGGGTGAGGCGGTGGAGCCGTGGCGGGCGCCCGCCTATCAGGGGCTGCCAGGGATTCGGGTCCCGGCATGAGCGACGACAATGTCCCGAATTCGCAACGGGATGTTGGTACCGTCGAAGGTTGTCGCGCCGTGCAAGAAAAGAGTTCCTTTCTAAGCCAGACCGTTCAGACCGCCGGCGCCAACGCCGTGATCACAGGCTTTGGCTTCCTCACCGGCATGCTCGCGGCTCGCCTCCTGGGACCGGCGGGCCGCGGGGAGCTGGCCGCCATCCAGGTGTTCCCGACCATGGTCGCCTCGCTGGGCGTGCTGGGTGTAACGGAAGCCCTGGTGTACTTTGCCGCCAGGGAGCCATCGAAAGGCGGAAGATGGTTTGCTTCTGGAATGGCTCTCACGGTCCTGTCCAGCATTCCCTTTGCCCTGGGTGCCTACCTGCTCATGCCCGTGATCCTCAGGGCCCAGGCGCCGGCCGTGGTCGAAGCGGCACGCTTTTACCTGCTCATCGTGTTGCTGTCGGCGACGGTGGGCCTGTTCACCTTTCCCATGCAGGGACTGGGCAAGATCGCCCGATGGAACGTCATGCGCCTCTTGCCTGCCCTTGTCTGGCTGGTCGTGCTGCTCCTGGGCTGGGCGCGGGGCACGGCTGACGCTGCAGGCCTGTCGAGAAGCTATCTCCTGGGCTATGCGGCGTTGGCGCTGCCCTTTGCCCTGCTGGCGCTGCCCAAGCTGGGGGGCCCCTTTCGAGTCGAGCCGCGGCTGTGGCGGCCCCTGCTTGGCTATGGCCTGCCGTCGGTGCTGGCATTTGTGCCCGCCATGCTCAACGTGCGCCTCGACCAGATGCTCATGGCCGCGTTCCTCTCTCCCGAGTCTCTGGGCCTGTACGTCGTGGCCGTCTCCTGGAGCGGGGCCTTGCTGCGGGTGCTGCTGCAGGCCATCGCCAGCGTCCTCGTCCCCAGGATCGCCTCCGAGAAGCTGGACCCCGCGCGGCAGAGCGCCAGGCTTGGCCAGGGGGCCCGCCTGGGGGTCATCACCGTCGTGCCCACGCTCGTGGTGCTGGCGCTCATCACGCCCCTGGTTCTGCCCCTCCTCTTTGGCAGCCCCTACTCGCGGGCGATTCCGGCGGCCCTCGTCCTCCTCGTCGCGGCCGGGTTCGATGCCTTCAGCGGTGTGCTGCGCGCCGGCTTGCGGGGTCTGGGCTTTCCGGGCGACGTCCTGTGGGGTGAGATCCTGGGCCTCGTCGTGACCGCCGTTTGCCTGGCGCTCTTGCTCAGGCCACTGGACCTCATGGGGGCGGCCATTGCCTCCCTGGCGAGTTATCTCGTGGTCATGATCGTCCTTGCCCAACGTGTGACCCACCGCACTCCCCTCAGCCTCGGCGACCTGCTGCTCCCCCGGGCCTCGGAGGTCACGGCGACCCTGTCGCGGGCAAGGGCAGGGCGGCTCCGGTAGGGATTGGATTTGCGAAAAGCCGTCGCTCTGCTGCTTCCTCTGATACTGGTAGCCGGACTGCTGCTTTCTGGCGACGTCCTGGCTGCCGCGCTGCAGCGCAACCTGGGGCACCTCCTTCTCCTTGCCGGGACGGGTCCCTGCGGAGACCAGTCCTCCTCTCCGCACATGGGATACCTGGAGCAGGCTGTGCGGCTGCCGGCCAACGGCCCCTCCGCCTGGCGCTCCCTCCTGAGGGCCAAGGGCTGGAGCGACCGGCAGTGGATCCGCGACGCCCTGGGCCAATCGCCGCCAGCCTGGGCCGACCCGCGCGCTCTGCGCCAGGCCGCCGAAACCTTGCGGCCTTCCTCCTGGGCTATGGAGCAGCCCTGGACGGAGGAGCGCTGCCGGGCCGCCTGGGACGCCTGGACCCTGGGCCTGGTGTGGGCCCTGGACGGGCGCTGGTCCGAGGCGGCGGCCGCTTACCAGGCCGGCCTTGGCCTGGCACCCGGGCGGGTGCCGGCCGAGATCGTGCAAGAGTACTACCTGGCCCTGGCACGGCACAGCCTGGCCGGGGGAGTGCTGTCTCCCGAGGGGGAGCTGGCCGCGGCCAAGCACCTGGCCCTCAGTGGCGAGCGGGACGAAGCAACGGAGCGCTTCCGTGCCCTGCTGTCCGGTAGCGCCCTGGACCTTGCCCGTGAAAGCCAGGCAGAATGCTGGGTGTCCTGGCTGGGGGACGGTGCCTCGCCGCCTGGTCCCGGGGCGTGTACAAACGGCGCGATCGACCCGGACTGGGCGCCCAACTGGGTTCTAGCGTCTGAGAGGATCGGGGCCGCCGCGCTGGCGGACCCGAGTTCGGGCCGGTCCCTGTGGGGTCTTGACCTGGACGCCGACGTCCTGGAAGCAGGTGCCGAGGTGCTGGGCACCCTCTACTGGCGAGGGCCCGATGGGCAGATGTACGCGGAGGCCTTTCGGCAGGCCAACCTGTGGCCCAACAGCGGCACCTCGTGGCTGCCCCTGGAAGGCTTTGCCACCTGTCTGCCCGGCTACGTGGAGCCGGCCTGGGTGCCGCCCTGCGCGGGCACCCCGGTCTATCCACGTGGCACGGCCGGGAACCCGGTGGCGCAAATCCACGTGCCCGCGGCCGAGGGGCCCGACACCTTTGTCGTGACCGCCAGCGGGCCCGTTCCCGGGGATCGGCCAATGGTCTACGGCGGGCGCTGGCGTGTGGCGGGTGACTTTCCACGGGCGCACATGGCCCGCTATGGAGGGGCCGAGCAGCACACCGCCGAGGAGCGAAGGGCATACTACGAGATCGTGGTCGACCTGGCGCACCTGGCGCCTTCACCCGAGTTCTTCAGCCTGGCCAACCTGGTTCCGCCGCTGTCCTGGGACCAGGATTTTGCGGGCTGGATGCGACCGCGCTCCGAGGTTGGAGACGGGGATTTCGAGTTCGATGACGTCTTTGGATTTGCTCTGCCGGCGGCTGCGACGGGCGCGCCATGAGAGAGGAAAGGTTGATCGGCGGATGGGATTGCAGGCGAGGCCGGGGGCCGGCATGATGCCCGCGCGGCTTCACCGACCCAGGCTCGCAATCCTGGCGCTTCATCCCGTTCAATATCACGCGCCCCTCTATCGCGAGATCGCGGCGAGTGGTGCCGTCGACTTGACGGTGCTGTATTGCGCCCGCCGGGGGAACAAGCCGCAGTACGAGGAAGAGTGGGATGTTGCTCTGCTGGACGGATATCGCCACCACTTTCTCCTCAACCTGGGTCGTGTCGGCTGGCCGCAGCCGCTCTCTCGTATAAATCCTGGCGTCGTCTCTTGGCTGGTGAGAGAACGCTACGATGTCCTGATGATCCAGGGCTACACCCAGCTCACCGATTGGCTCGCCCTGCTGGCCGCCAAGAGCGCGGGCACGAAGGTCATCTTCCGCGGCGAAGCCACTCCGGGCTCCCACGGACGCCTCTCCGGTCACCCGCTAAAGCACCGGGCAGCAGCAACCATGATCCGGTATGCGGACCGTGTCCTCTATAGTTGCACCGGGAACCGGCTCTGGTTCGAGGAGCACGGCGCGGAGCGGGCCCGCATGGCCCTGATCCCCTGTGCCGTGGACAATGTCTTCTTTGAGGCGCAGCGCGCAGCGATCCTGGCCAACCCCCTGTCGCCCAAGCGGCAGGTTGGCCTCGACGACGGGGTGTTTCACGTGGCAAGCGTCGCCAACATGATTCCCCGCAAGCGCCTCCACGATCTCGTGGCGGCCGTCGCTCGCCTGCAAGAGGGTGGCTTGCCTGCCGGACTGATCCTGGTTGGAGACGGGCCGGAGCGGGAGCGTCTTGCCTCCATGGTCGGGGAGCTGGCGGTGAAGGACGCCCACATCGTCGGCTGGGCCAACCAGCGGATGGTCTGCGGCTACAACGCGGCGGCCGACGTCTTTGTCGTGGCTTCCGACTACGATCCTTCGCCCAAAGCCCTGTCCGAGGCCCTCCTGTTCGGCCTGCCCGTAGTCTGCGCCGATGCCATCGGCACGGCTGCCGATCTCGTCGCCGACGGCGAGAACGGCTACCTGTTTCCGGCCGGCGACGTGGAGGCGCTGGCCCATGGGCTGTCCCTCATTCTGCAGGATCCCGACCTGCGGGCAGCCATGGGGCGCCGCTCCCTCGCCATCGCCGCGGAGTGGTCCATGGCCGCCGCTGCCCGCAGCGTCGTTCAGGCCGTGGAGCTGGTGCTCAATGGCCGGTAGATACGATCCATGCGAGCGCGAGCGGGTCGAACCTGCCAAGCTCCCTGGCGAGGTCGATGAGGGCATCCGGGTGCATCCGGACGTCGGCCTGGTCCTGGCCACGCCAGGGCCCCGGAGCCACTTCTTCGGCTACTATGACAAGACTCCCTTTGACGAGGAAGAGCGGCGGCTTCTCTGCCACAGCGTCGCGTTTGACGGCCGCATGGTTGCGTCCGGCGATCGATCTGAGATCGGCCTCTGGGACCTGGACAACAGCTCTTACACCGCCCTCTCCGAGACCGCGGCGTTCAACTGGCAGCAGGGGAGCCTGCTGCAGTGGCTGCCGGGCAGCCATGGGTCTCGGGTCGTGTTCAACGACCGCCTCCCCGGGCGCTTTGCCGGCGTTTGCATCGACGTGGAAAAGGGGACCAGGACGCTGCTGCCGGGCACCGTGTATGCCCTCACTCCCGACGGTCGATGGAGTGTGAGCCCTCGCTTTGAGCGTCTGTACTACACGCCCGGCTATCACTACGAAGGGCTGGCCCTCGACGAATGGCGCGGCAGGCTGCCCCCCGGCGATGCTCTCCTGCGCATGGATCTGCACACGGGGGCCCTGGAGCCCATAGTCGAGGTTGCCCACCTGGCAGGGCACCGGGCCACGCTGTCCATGGCCGGGGCCTGCCACTATGTCGATCACGTCTGGGTGGCACCAACCGGACTGGAGATGATATTCTTGCATCGCTGGAAGGCCGACGACGAGCAGCCCTTCACCAGGCTCTACCGCTGCAACCTGGACGGCACCGAACTGTGTCTCTATCCGGACTCTGGCCGGTACTCGCACGCCACGTGGCTTGATCCGGACCGCTTCCTGATCTGGGGCCGGCCCCTGGCCGCCTATGCCCGCCTGCGCCGCTCCGGTGGCGCAGGCCGCTGGCTGCTGCGGCCCCTTCTGGCCCTTTGGCGGCGCCACAGCAAGCGATCCGCCTGGCGCAAGCTGGCCCACCAAGTGAGCGGGGATGGGTTCCTGATCTTTGGCAGCGACCCGAAGGCAGCCCAGGCCCTGGCCCCGATGGTGCTCATCCAGGACGGCCATCCCTGCGCCTGCCCCGTCTCCGGTGATTGGCTGTTGTTGGACACCTACCCGGATCAGGAGGACTACCAGCACCTGTTGCTGTATCACGTTCCCAGTGAGCAGCTCGTCGAGCTTGCCCGGGTATACGTCCCGCGCTCCTTCCAGGATACCGGCTTTCGCTGCGACCTCCATCCGCGCTGGAGCCCCTCCGGCAGGCTCGTCTGCATTGATGCCCTTTGTCGCGCCCAAAGACAGATGATGGTCCTCGACGTCTCGGCGCTGGTAGACCGCGCCGGGCATGGTACGCAAAGGCGGATTCCTGTGGGCGGCCGGCAGCAGGCGGGCAACTGAGGTGAAACAGAGCGCCGTGCATCCCCTGGGGTCCGCAAGGAGTACCGCTGGCGACCCGGTGCCACGCCCCTGGCTTCGGGGCGTGGGCAGGGGATACGTCGCCCTGCGGCGGTTGGTTCGCCAGGCCGTTATCCGCACGCCTTGGCTCGACCGCCGTGCAAGCCGGGCCCTTGCCCGCTTCGAGGGCCGCCTGCCCGTCCGGCGGCTGCTGGAAGGCGTGTCCACCGGGCAGGTGCAATGTCACGGCATGACCCTGCACTATAGCCCCGAGGACATGGGAGTCGTGTCTACCATCCTGCTGTACGGAGACTATGAGCCCGAAACCACCAGGGCCGTGCTGCAACTGCTACGGCCGGGTATGTGCTGTGTCGATCTGGGAGCGCACATTGGCTATTTTTCCGTCCTTGCCGCCCGGGCAGTCGGCCCGTCGGGCCGTGTCTGGGCCTTCGAGCCTGTTGGCTCCACGCGCCAGATGCTGTGCTTTAACCTGGCCGAAAATGACGTCGATGCCATCGTCACCGTTGTGCCCAGGGCAATCTCGGACTCGAGCGGTTGGGTGCGCTTTTCCATCGACCAAGAAGACTCGGTCTCTAACAAGATGGCAATGCCCGGCGAGCTCGATCTAACGACCGAGGAAGTCGAGGCGACGAGCCTGGACGAGTACTTTGCCGCCCTCGACTGGCCAGAGGTGCACCTGGTCAAGATGGACGTCGAGGGCGCCGAGCTGGCGGCCCTCCGTGGCATGGACGAGCTTTGCCGGCGCAATTCGGGGCTGGCGCTCATTTTCGAGGTGAACCCTCCCAACCTGGCCCGCCAGGGGCTCGCTCCCGAGCGTCTGTTCGAAGAGCTGAAGGAACGTGGGTTTGATAGCTATCGCGTTCTCCACAGAAACGGGATTGCGTTTCCCGGGCGCGATGCCCGGCAGATCGCTTCCCTGGGCCGGGGCGACACCGTGAACGTCCTGGCGCTCAAGGGACAGGGCTAGATGGCAGGATCGCGGCAGACCGGAATTTCGCGTTCGGCCCTCCTGATCGCGTCGGGCACCTTCATCGCCTTGGCCCTCTTGATCCCACTCCTGAACACCGAGGGCAGTCCCGTTCGTGTGGGAGCGCACAGCCTGGGTGTCTCCTTCGAGCTGGCGGCCGCCGGGCTAGGGATCGTGGTGGCGGGCCTGGTCTTCTGGTGGAGTTATCGTCGGGGCCGGTTCGATCCTTTCGAGTTGCCCGTCTGGTTCAGCCTCAACGCCTACGGCCAGATCGTGTTCAACATCTGGATTCTGCAAAGAGACCTCCGCTTCAGGCCGTACGTGGCAAGCATGGCTACAGAGACTTTGCCGGCGCTTGCCGTTTTGCTCATGGGTGTCGGCCTGGTCGCTCTGTGGGTGGGGTACGCGTTCGTCACACGCGTGCTCGAGTCCCGGCCGGTCCGCTCGGAGCCTGTGCCGGGCAAGCCCAGGTGGGTCCTCACTATGGGTGCCTGGTTCGTATGCAAGCTCCTGGAGATTCTGGCGGTCGTCAGCGGAGCGACTGGCTACCTGGCACAGCGTGGATCGGTCTGGTCCAGCTACCTTGCCTTTTTCCTGCACCTTGGCAATCTCACGGCCTTTGTGATGCTGATCCAGCACTTTCGCCATCCTCAGCTCATTGGTTGGTTGTGGCTGTTGGGCATGACTGCGACAAACATCTTTTTGGGCCTGGTCATGGGCACCAAGGGTGCTGTGTACGTCCTGCTCTATGCCGTCATGGCGATCTACTATGCTCGCCGCAGGCTTTCCGCGCGCTGGCTTGCGGCCGGGTTTCTGGCCCTGGTGGTGAGCGTGCCGGCGGTCAACACGTTTCGAGCGAATCTGTACGACGCCGGATTTGACCGAAGCCAGGGCGCCGGATTCGCGGAGCGGCTCCCTATCCTGCTCTCGTCCTTGAACGAGACTCTATCGAACCCGCTCTCCAGCCTGGCCGAGCAGACCCAAGGCACTTTCGAGCAGAGGCAGGGAGGCGTCCTGGAGATCACGGTCTCGATGATGGCCATCCATCCCAAGGTCCAGCCCTACGTGGGCCTGGACATGCTCTCGGGAATCGCACAGCAGTTGATCCCGCGCTTCCTGTGGCCGGGAAAACCGGCCGGGCACCTGGATCTGTACCTGATCCTCTCGTCCTACCTGGGGATTCCCGACCACTCGTGGGCAACGCCGGGGCAGTTCGCCGACGCCTATCGTACCGCTGGCTGGCCCTTTGTCGTCGTCTGGTTCTTGCTCCTGGGGGGCCTCATGGCCTGGTTCTACGTCCGCGGCCCGGCCAGCGGCGACCTGGCCGGCACTGCCTTTTACCTGCTCATGACGGCCAGCTTTCTCACGTACGAGAACCACCTCAACAACACGACGCTAGAGATCCTGAAGTTCGCCATCATCCTCTGGTTCGTGAACAAGTACCTGCTGTTCGAAGCACCCAGCGGAAAGCGCCGCACCGGTGCTGGCACGAAACCATCGGACAGCGCCGCCCCGACGCGGGGCCTGCCGCCAACGGGAGGGACGGGCTGAGATGCGACGGCCGGCGAAGGCGATGGGGGATCGGGTAGTGACCCAGCCCCTGCGGGCGCGGCCGCGAAAGGGCCTCCTTGCCATCACCGGCGCCTTCCAGGCACCCGGGGGGATTGCCGCCGTAAATCGGCTGGTGATTCGCTCCCTGGCCGACGAAGGTTACCGGCTGGACGTGCTGACCCTGGCCGAGGATCGTCCAGCCTTTCTGCCCGGATACGTCGACCCCGCGCACCTGCGCTACGAGGCATTTGCCGGCAACCGCGTTGCCTTTGTCGCACGGCTCTGGCGCAGGCTCCTGGTGGGCGGCTACGACCTGGTCCTGTCCGATCACGTCAACGTGGCGGCCGCCCTGGCGCCGGCAGGCTGGGCGCGGTGGTGCCGCTATGTGGTCTGGCTGTGCGGTGTTGAGGTCTTGACGCCGCGACCCGACGGCGAGGGCCGGCTGGGGCTCGCCCATGCCTGGAGGCGCCTGGCCATTTCGTCCTACACCCGGGACAGCATCGCCCGCCGCTTTCCCAGGCTACCGGTACAGGTTTGTGAGCTGGCCCTCGATCCGGTCCGTCATGCCCGGGAGCTGCCGGCCGAGCCCAATCCGGCCCGGCCCCGGCTCAGCCTGCGAGCGGTGGATGGCGTGGAGCAGCGCCTGGGCCCGGCCGTGATTCTCATGGTCGGGCGGATGCTCGGCGTCGAACGCTACAAGGGACATCGCTGCCTGCTCAGCGCCTTTCCGGACGTGGTGCAGGCTTTCCCCGAGGCGCAGTTGGTCCTCGCCGGCGAGGGCGACGACCGGCCCTCGCTGCGGGACGTGGCCCTCAGCCTGCCGGAGGCGGTGCGGGCCCGCGTGTTCATGCCGGGCTACGTGGGCGACGACCTGCTGCGGCAGCTCTACCAGGCCTGTACCCTCTTTGCCATGCCGAGCACGGGCGAGGGCTTTGGCCTGGCCTACCTGGAGGCCATGGGCCATGCCCGGGCTTGCCTGGGCGGCAAGGTGGATGCTACCCCGTACGTGGTGCGCGATGGCCTGACGGGCGTGCTGGTCGACGATCCGACCTCACCCCAGCAGGTGGCCGGGGCACTGTGCCGGATGCTGGCCCATCCGGGACGGACCGCAGAGATGGGGCGAGCGGGATATGACCTGGTGCGGTCCCACTACCTGTACCCTCACTTTCGCGAACGCTTCTGCGCGGCGATCTCCTGAGGCGAGGCGGCGATTCTACCATGTGCGGCATCTGCGGTGTAGCCGGATTGGACGAAGCGGCGAGGGTCACGCGTGCGATGAACGCCTGCCTGGTCCATCGCGGGCCTGACAGCGCGGGCTACCTGGATGCCGGCCGCCTGGCGCTGGGCGTGCGCCGCCTGAGGATCATTGATCTGGACACGGGCGATCAACCCATCTACAGCCATGAGCGCCGCCGTACCATTGTTCTCAACGGCGAGATCTATAATTTTGCTCAGCTCCGCGCCGAGCTTGCAGCCCTGGGCCATCGCTTTGCCACGCGGAGCGACACCGAGGTGGTGCTCCGCGCCTACGAGGAATGGGGCCTGGCGTGTTTGCCACGACTGAGGGGCATGTTCGCCCTTGCCCTCTACGACGGCACGGGGGGCGACGAGCCGGGCGGCGGCTCGCTGCTCCTGGCCCGGGATCGCTTCGGCGTCAAGCCTCTCTATCTGTGGCACGACGGCCGCCGACTGCTCTTTGCCTCCGAGGTTAGGGCGCTCCTGGGCAGTGGAGTCATACGAAGGGAGCTTTCCGCCGCCGGCCTGTATACCTATCTGGCCTTTGGAAGCGTCCAGGAACCCCTTACCATGATCGACGGCGTGGTTTCCCTGCCGCCGGGTAGCTGGCTAAAGGTGGCTCCGGGGCGAGAAGGGCTGGAGATCGAGTCGGGCACGTACTGGCGCCCGACTGGCGCCCAGGACCCGGACGATCCGGGGCCCGAAGATGTGTACCGGGCGTTGTCCGGCGCCGTGGCCTGCCACATGGTAAGCGACGTGCCCCTGGGTGCATTCCTCAGCGGCGGGCTCGATTCTGGCGCCGTGGTCGCCCTTGGCACAGAGGCGTTGGGCAGCCCGCTCTCCACGCTTACCCTGGGGTTCGACGGCTGGGCGGACGACGAGCGCAGTCTCGCATCTCTCACCGCCCAGCGCTGGGCCAGCCGCCACCAGGTTCGTGTCCTGGGCGCCAGGGACGCGCTGGCCGACCTGCCCCAGGCCCTGGCAGCGATGGATCAGCCCAGCATCGACGGGATCAACACCTGGTACGTGTCCCGCGAGGCGCGCCGGGCGGGACTGACCGTCGCCCTGTCGGGCCTGGGCGGCGACGAGCTTTTTGCCGGCTATCCCTCCTTTCGCCTGGTGCCGCGCTTGAAACGGCTGTATGAAGCCCGGCAGCGAATCCCTGGCGCCGGGCAAAGGTTGCTCTCCGGTGGTAGCCTTCTGCTCTTGCGAGACGGCCCCAAGGGAGGGCACAAGCTTGCCGGCCTGCTCTCGGGGGACCTGTTCTTCGATCATCCCTACTTTCTCGTGCGTTGCCTGCTGACGCCCCGCCAGGTCGGGCAGCTATTGCAGCCTGCCGTGCTCGAGAGCCTGGATGGCGGCGACGAGGCCCTCGGCCTGTGGCGGCGACACGCCGGGGAGCAGATTCGCGTGGCCGAGGATTATGACTCGGCCGGTGAGGTCTCCTGGTTGGAGCTCAGCCAATACATGCGCTCCACGCTGCTCCGCGACGCTGATGCCATGAGCATGGCCCATTCGCTGGAGGTTCGCGTGCCATTCGTGGACCACGTTCTCGTCGAACGTGTGTTGCCGATACTCGCCCGGTACAAGCTCGGGCGCCAACCGAAGCCGCTCCTGGTCGCCGCCCTGGGTGACCGGCTGCCCCCTGGCGTCCTGGCGAAAAAGAAGCGGACGTTCACCCTTCCGTTCGAGCAATGGCTGCATGAGGACCTGGCAGCGCCTGTGGGCGACACGTTGACTGCCCTACCGGAGCAGCTTGCTTTGTGGGTGGATGCGGGCAGAGCACGCCGAGTCTGGACCGAGTTCACCCACGGCGGCGGCACGTGGTGCAGGCCATGGGCCCTCTTTGTCCTGGCCGAATGGATGCGCCGCAACCTTTGAGGGCCATGAGAGTCCTTTGGGTCCTGCCCTTTTACGAAGAGGCCATCGTCTATGGTGGCCCGGCCCGCTCGCTGCCCCTTCTCTGCCGGGCCCTGGTGGGGGAGGGGGTGGAAGTGTCGGTGCTGGCCACCAACGCCAATGGCCGCGGTATCGTCGACGTTCCCCTTCTCCGGCCCTTTATTAGCGGGGGTGTGGAAGTGACCTACTACCCGCGGCTGACCGGAGCGCGTTTCGCCCTGTCGCCGGAGCTGGCCCGTGCCTGCGCGCGCCGCTGCGCCGGGTTCGACCTGGTGCACACCGCCGGCCTCTACACCTTTCCTTCCCTGGTTGCCCTGAAGCTGGCCGCCGACAGGGGGGTGCCGGCAGTCCTGTCGCCCAAAGGGGAGTTGATGGGCTGGGCACTGGCCCACAAGGCGCTCAAGAAACGAGCCTTCATGTGCCTCGTGGGCGCGGGGCTCCTTCGCCGGGCCGCTGCCTTGCACTGCTCCGACGACCTGGAGCGCCAGTCCGTGATCGCCCTGGGGCTGCCCAGCCCGACGTACGTGGTCCCCAACGCCCTGGACACCGGTCGCTTGCGGAGCCTGCCGCCAAGAGGTGCCCTGCGCCATCGCCTGGGCATTCCCGGTGACGACGTGGTGGTTCTCTGCCTGGGGCGGTTGCACCCCGTCAAGCGCCCGGACGTTGCCCTGGAGGCCTTCTCGCGGGTCGCCGGCCGGTTCCCGGCGGCGCGTCTGCTCTTTGCCGGGCCCGACGAGGCCAGCCTGGAGCCCTCGCTGCGGGCCGCGGCGGCGCAGGTGGGCTGTGCTGGTCGCGTGCACTTCTCCGGGTTGCTGGGCGATGCCGGGGTTCTGCAGGCCCTGGCCGATGCGGACCTGCTGCTCATGGCCTCCGAGTCGGAGAATTTCGGCATGGCCGCGGCCGAGGCCATGGCCGCCGGCCTGCCGCTGCTCATCTCCGAACGGGTGGGCCTGGCACGCTACGTTGCCCGGGCGGGCGCCGGGCGGGTTGCGCCCCTGGATGCGGAGGCCATGGCCGGGCACCTGGCCGGCCTGCTGTCGGACCCGGATGCCCTGCCGGCCATGGGCCGCCGGGGCCAGGCCACCGCCGTGGCGCTCTTTGGCCTGGAGGCCGTTGGCCGGCAGTTGGTGGAGGTCTACCGGCAGGTGCTGGCCGCCGCCAACCAGGACCGTCATCATCGCCGGAACCCTTCCCCGACGTTGGGGAGAGCTGGAGGGGGATAACAATGCCCGACATCCTTGTTACCGGCGGGCGCGGCTTTATCGGGACCAACCTGTCCCGGGAGCTGTGCTCGCGCGGGCACCGCGTCTGGACGTGCGACATCCTGCAGGGGGAGGACCCCCGGCATTTCCGGGTCGACGTGAGTTCTTTTCAGCAGATGGACGCCATCTTCCGGCGGCAGTCCTTTGAAACCGTCTATCACCTGGCCGCCGAGTATGGGCGCTGGAACGGCGAGGACCATTACGAGAATCTGTGGCGCACCAACGTCGTCGGCACGAAACACTTGCTCCGCCTCCAGGAGCAGCACCGCTTCCGCATGGTCTTTTTTTCCAGCGCCGAGGTCTATGGCGATTACGACCAGCTCATGACCGAGGATGTCATGGATCGGGTGCCCATCAAGCAAATGAATGATTACGCCATCAGCAAGTGGGCCGGCGAGCTTCAGTGCCTGAACCACGAGGTCATGTTCGGCGTCGAGATCGTGCGCGTGCGTCCCGTGGGCTGCTACGGCCCCCACGAGTACTACAGCCGCTATCGAGGCGTGATCCCTATCTTTGTCTACCACGCCCTCAAGGGGCTGCCTTTCACCGTTTATCGCGGCCACCGGCGCATCTTTGACTACGTGGATGATACCTGCCGCACCTTTGCCAACATCGCCGACAATTTCCTTCCCGGCCGGGTCTATAACGTCGGCGGCCGCGAGGAGTGGGCCATCTCTATCGAAGAGCTGGCGGACCTGGTGCTCGAGATCACGGGGGCCGATCCGCGCCTGGCCCGCTTCGAGGGCGAGGAGGCCTTCACGACGAGGGTCAAGCTGGTCGACTTTTCCCTGGCCCGGCGGGAGCTGGGCCACGATCCGCAGGTGGACATTCGCGAGGGCATTACCCGCTACGTGGCTTGGGCCCGCAAGGTCTATGGCGTCTGATTCCCAGGAGGTCGAGATGCAGGATTACCAGGCGTACTATGCTGACAAGACGGTGCTCATCACCGGTGGGGCGGGGGCCATCGGTTCAAACCTCGCCGCGGCAGTGGGAGGGCTGGCCCGACGGGTCATCATCCTCGACGACCTGTCGGCCGGCTACGAGTGGAATGTGCCCTCGCTGCCAAACCTCCTCTTTGTCAGGGCCTCGGTCACCGACGAGGTGGCTCTGAAGCGCGTCTTTGCACTGAAACCACAGGTGGTCTTTCACCTGGCGGCCTTTTTCGCCAATCAGAACTCGGTGGACTATCCCCAGCGGGACCTCGCCACCAACGGCCTGGGCACCCTGCTGGTGTACCAGTATTGCCAGATGACCGGCGTGGACCGGTTGGTGTATGCCTCCTCGGGCTGCTCCATCTATGGCTCGGCGGCGCCTCTGCCCTTGAAAGAAGACTTCATGTCCATGCACCTGAGCACGCCGTACCAGATCACCAAGATGCTGGGCGAGCTGTACGCCAACTTTTTCTTCAACCACTACGGGCTGCCGGTGGTCAAGACTCGCCTGTTCAACGCCTACGGCCCGGGCGAGGTGCCCGGCCAATACCGCAACGTCATCCCCAACTTTGTTTTCTGGGCGCTGTCGGGCTTGCCGCTGCCCTTCACGGGCACGGGCGGCGAGACGCGCGACTTTACTTACGTCATGGACATCGTGGATGCGATGCTGCGGGCCGGCTACTTCCAGGCAGCCATTGGCCGGGAGATGAACGTCGCCTCGGGGCGGGAGACCAACATCCTGGAGCTGGCGCGGCAGATCAACGAGCTGACCGGCAACCAGGCCGGCATCGTCCAGGCCCCGCCCCGGGCCTGGGACACGAAAAAGCGGCTCCTGGCCAGCATCGAGTGCGCGCGCGAGCTCCTCGGCTACGAGCCGCGGACCGGTTTCGAGGCCGGGCTGCAGAACACCATAGACTGGTTCCGGGAGCACTGGGACGAAATTCGGCGCGATGCCGAGTTTCCGCCCGGCTCCTCGGCGGCGGTGCAGGGACTTGTCGTCAGAAGATAAGGCCGGCGGCCTGCGCATCCTGTTCATCGTGCCCCACTACCGGCCCGATGGCGGCCCGGGCGCGCAGCTCTTTACCCTGCTCTGCGAGGCCCTGGTCCGCAGGGGCCACCTGCCGGCGGTCCTCACCGCCGTCCCCCACTATCCCTCCGGCCGCGTCCCCGAAGAGTACCGGGGCAGAAGGCCTGCCTGGTCGCTGGAAAATAGGGTGCGCGTGGCCCGCGTGGCCCTGCCGTCCCTTGACCGGCGCAGCCTGTGGCGCCGCCTGGTACAGTTTGGCTGCTACCAGCTCGGCGCGACCCTGGCCGGCTGGAAGCAGAAGGCCGACGTCGTGCTGGCAGTCAGCCCGGCCCTGGAGGTGTGGCTGCCCTGCGTGCTCCTGGCCTTTGCCCGGGGCAGGCCGGTGGTGTATTCGGTGCACGACGTCTATCCCGACGTGGGCGTGCAGCTCGGCATCTTTCGCCACGGACCGGTGATCAGGGCTGTGGGCGCCCTGGAGGACTCGCTCTTGCGGCGTGCTGCTGCCGTCCGCATCCTGTCCGATTCCTTTGCCCGGCTGATGCTGTCGCGGGGCGTCCCCGAGTCGAGGCTGCACCTGGTCTATGACTGGGTGGACACCGAGCTGGTGCGGCCCCTGCCCCGGGACAATGACTTTTCCCGGCAGCATGGCCTGTCCGGCCGGTTCGTCGTCCTCTATGCCGGCAACGTCGGGCAGATCCAGGGGCTTGAATCGGTGCTGGAGGCCGCTGCCCTGCTGCGAGCCCGGCCCGACGTGCTCTTCCTGTTCGTCGGCGACGGCACTGCCCGCGAGTCCCTTCAGGCCCGGGCAAGGCGGATGGGCCTCGACAACGTCCGGTTCCTGCCTTACCAACCGCTGGAGACCATGCCCTGGGTGTGGGCTTCGGCGGACGTGGGCCTGGTATCCCTCATAAAGGGGGCGGGCCTCGGCGCTCTGCCATCCAAGAGCTTTGCCATTCTGGCCAGTGGGCGGCCCCTGCTGGCCAGCATCGACGAGGCCAGCGATCTCGTGGCCCTGGTGGGTCGGGCCCGGGCCGGCATGTGCGTCCCTCCCCAATGTCCTCCGGACCTGGCGGCGGCCGTCCTTCGTCTCGGCGAAGAACCGGTTCTGCGTGCCGAGATGGGACAAAACGGCCGTGCCTACGCCCTTCGGCACCATTCGCCCGAGGCCGCCGCGGCCAGGTTCGAGGAGCTACTGGCGGCCGTCCTGGCGGGCTCGGCGCCGGCTGCCGCGAGGAGCACGACGTGAGAAGCGCCAGCCTGGCCCTCAAGCGCGCCTTTGACGTGCTGTTCGCCCTGACCCTGCTGGTGGTGCTGGCTCCCCTGTTGCTCGCAGTGGCCGTGGCGGTGCGCCTGACCTCGCCGGGGCCGGCCCTGTTTCGCCACGAGCGCCTGGGCCGCGACGGGGTGCCCTTTGCCTGCCTGAAGTTTCGCAGCATGTACCGGGGCGCAGGCACGGCGACGCCGCGCGACGCCGACGGGGCCACCGTCATCAGTGCCGGCGACCCACGGGTGACGCCCCTGGGCCGCGTCTTGCGCCAGTGGAGCGTGGACGAGCTGCCCCAGCTCTGGAATGTGCTGCGCGGCGAGATGAGCGTCGTCGGCCCCCGCCCCGACGAGGTCCTGGCCCTCGAGCTGTATACACCGCGCCAGCGGCACAAGCTGGAGATGAGGCCCGGCCTGACGGGACTGGCCACCGTCAACGGCCGCAATAGCATCTCCTGGCCCGAGCGCCTGGAGTGGGACACCCGGTACGTGGAGAATTTCTCCCTGAAGCTGGACCTGGTGATCCTGTGGCGCACGGCCGGGGTGGTCCTGAGGCGAGAGGGGATCTATACCTCGGCAAGTGGCAGCAGCGGAGGATAAGGAGAGGGAGGTTATGTACGAGATCCTGGCGGAAGAGGTGAGCATCGGCCGCGGGGTCGTCATCGAGGATGGGGTCAAGATCCAGGGTCGTTCCGACAAGGTGGCCCGCCGGGTAGAGATCGGTGACAACGCCTTTATCGGCTACAACACGCGGGCCTTTGTCGACGAGCTGGTCATCGGCGATTATACCATGCTGCACAACAATGGCTTTATCGCCGGCGACCTGCCCTGCCACATCGGCCATTGCTGCTGGATCGGGCAGAATACGATCCTGAACTCGGCGGGCGGGCTGACCCTGGGCAATGGCGTCGGCGTGGGGGCCTACAGCCAGCTCTGGTCGCACATCCGCCACGGCGACACGCTCCAGGGCTGCCGCTGGAACAGCAGCCGGCCCCTTGTGGTCGAGGACGACGTCTGGTTCGTGGGCCACTGCATCGTCTCGCCCGTGCACGCCCACGCGCGGAGCATGGCCCTGGTGGGCTCGGTGGTCACCAGGGACATGGAGCCCAACCACGTCTATGCCGGCGTTCCCGCCCAGGACATCACCGAGAAGGTCGGGCCCCAGTTTCAGGAGGTCCCACTGGAGGAAAAAGTGGCGGTCATGCGCGCCCGCCTGGACGAGTTCTATGCCCTGAACCCGGGCGCTCCGCGCAGCATCGTCGTCGTTCGGTCCCTCGACGAAGCCTCGGGCCTGGCGGCCGAAGAGTATACCATCTTTGAAGTCTCGACGCGCAGCTACAACCGGCGGCGGACAGAGGAAGAGTTTCGCTTTATGAAGCACCTGCTGCAACTGATCAAGTTCTTTCCGCGGCACGACCTCTCCCTGCCCCCTCTCAAGAGGGGCGGGGAAACGAGATAGGATCGACCGATGCGCGCAGCCTTCCTGCCCTATGCCCTGCCATCCATCGGCGAAGAAGAGATCGCCGAAGTCGTCGACTCGCTTCGCTCCGGCTGGTTGACCTCCGGCCCCAAGGTCCGTCGCCTGGAGGGCGAACTGGCTGCCTACCTGGGCGCCCGGCACGCTCTGGCCGTCAGCTCCTGCACGGCCGCCCTGCACATTGCCCTTACGGCACTGGGCATCGGCCCGGGCGACGAGGTGGTCGTCCCGACTATGACCTTTTGCTCCACGGCCAACGTCGTCGTCCACCTGGGTGCCCGGCCTGTCCTGGTCGACGTCGGACCCGACCTGAACGTGACGCCCGAAGCCATCGAGGCGGCGCTGACACCCCACACGCGGGCCATCGTGCCCGTGCACTATGGCGGGCAGCCCTGCGACCTGGAGGCCATCCACGCCCTCGCCGCCCGCCACGGCCTGCCCATCGTCGAAGACGCCGCCCACGCCATTGGCGCCCGCTACCGGGACCAGAAGATCGGCTCCGATGCCCTGGCTGCCCCGCGGTCCATCACCTGCTTTTCTTTTTATGCCATCAAGAACATGACTACGGGCGAGGGTGGTGCCATCGCCACGGCCGACGACGGGCTGGCCGAGACGATGCGTCTCCTCACCCTCCACGGTATGAGCCGCGACGCCTGGAAGCGCTACACCGGCTCCGGCTCCTGGTACTACGAGGTGGTGCTGCCCGGTTACAAGGACAACATGACTGACATCCAGGCCGCCCTGGGCATTCATCAGTTGCAAAAGCTGGAGGGCTTTATCGAGACCCGCCGCCGTTATGCCCGCCTTTACGACGAGGCCTTTGTCGATCTGCCCGAGGTCAAGGTGCCCATCGTTCGGCCCGGACGGTGTCACGTCTATCACCTCTATCCGATTCTCCTGAGCCTGGAGCGCCTGGCCATTGAGCGCGCGCAGTTCATCGAAGAGCTTCGGGCGCGGGGCATTGGAACCAGCGTACATTTTGTGCCCGTCCACCTTCATCCTTTCTATGCCCGGCAATTTGGCTATCGTCCGGGCGACCTACCCTGCGCCGAGGCTCTATACAGCCGGCTTATCTCGCTGCCGCTCTATCCGGCCATGAGCGTGACCGACGTCGCTGACGTCATCCATGCCGTAGGTGACGTGGTGAGGGCCTTTCGACTATGAACAGGAGGTTTTCTCGTGAAGCTGCGACGCTACCTGACGCTGGAGATCCTGGCCCGCGTGGTAGCCGACGTCGCCATCATCAATGCCAGCTACCTGGTCGCTCTCGTCCTGCGCCTGCTGTGGCGCATCCGCACGGTGCCCGACTTTTCCGCCCAGCGGGGGCTGTATGAGACGGCCCAAACCTACGTTTTAACTGCCTGGCTGATCACCCTGGTCTGCCTGGCGGTCTATGGCCTCAGTGGGTTCTATTCCCGCGGCCGCTTTTACGCGGGCCGGTTCAAGGCCATCATCGTCTTGCAGGCGGTGAGCGTTTCCTATCTTCTGTTTGGCCTGGTCATGTACCTGTACGTCACCCGTCGCTGGCCGGGCGAAACCCCGGGCGTGGCCCTCCTCGTCGCCTGGTTTTTGACCCTGGCCCTGACCATGGGGGCACGTTTGTGGTCAATTCTGTGGCGGCAGGTCATCGACCGCGAGGCTCCGGCGCTGCGGCGGCTGGAGCAGGATGGGCGAGTCCATCACGTTCTGGTCGTGGGCGGCGCCGGCTATATCGGTTCGGTACTGTGCCGCCAGTTGTTGCAGCAGGGCTACTGGGTCCGGGTCCTGGACACCCTTCTCTACGGCCCGGAGCCCGTTGCCGCGTTGTTGGACCACCACCGGTTCGAGCTCATTGAGGGGGACTCGCGCGACATTGGCGACGTTTTTCGCGCCATGTTGGACATGGATGCCGTCGTGCACCTGGGGGAGCTGGTCGGCGACCCGGCCTGTGCCCTCGACGAGAAGCTGACGCTGGAGATCAATCTCGCCGCCACGCGAATGCTCGCCGAAGCGGCCCGGGGATATGGCATCAAGCGGTTTATCTATGCCTCGTCGTGCAGTGTCTATGGAGCGGGCAACGAGATCCTCGACGAGCGCTCGGGCCTGAACCCCGTTTCCCTGTATGCCCGGGCCAAGATCGGTTCCGAGCAGGTGCTGGCCGACCTGGCCGGCCCCCGTTTTCACCCGATCGTCCTCCGTTTCGCAACCGTCTATGGACTTTCTCCCCGCCCGCGGTTCGACCTGGTGGTCAATCTGCTGACGGCCAGGGCCGTGTGCGATGGAGAGATTACGGTCCTCGGCGGAGGACAATGGCGGCCCTTTGTCCACGTCGCCGACGTGGCCCGGGCCATTGTTCTCTGCCTGGAGGCACCCCTGGCCATCGTCAAGGGCCAGACCTTTAACGTCGGTTCCGACGAGCAAAACATGACCATTGCCCAGTTGGGTGATCTGATACACGGCCTTGTTCCGGGGGCTTGCCTGACGCGGCGCGAAGGGGACGTCGATCGGCGCGACTATCACGTCTCCTTTGCCCGCATCCGGCGGGAGCTGGGCTTTGTGCCAGAGCACACCCTTGCCGAAGGGGTGCGCGAGATGGCGGCTGCCCTGCGCTCGGGCCAGATCACCAATTATCGGGACAAGTGCTACAGCAACTATCAGTTCCTGAGCGATCCGAACCAACGCTCCCTGGTGGCGGCACGGCACATCAACGAGCTGTACGCGGCGCCGGACGTCTCCCTTCCGGCCCGTGGCCTGGGGATGGCGGAGGCCTGAATGGCCCCGGCGGCGGACCTCGGTTTCGGCCCATTGGCCGGCTCCAGGCCCGATGGCCTCGCGGCCCTGGGGTGCCTCCTCGCCGGACAACCGTCCGGGGAGGCCACGCCCTGGGAGCTCGTCGTGCCCCTGGCCGTGCGACACAGCCTGGGCCCCCTGCTCTACTGGCGCGCCACGCAGGAGCCGGGGGGCGCTGCGCTGCCGGCTCCCCTCCTAGAGGAGTTGAGGAACGACTTTTACTGCGCCGCGGCGCGAACGATGCTGGCCGAGGGGCAGCTCGCCGAGCTGCTGGCAGCCCTTGACGAGGCTAAAGTGCCTGCCCTCGTTCTGAAGGGCGCCGCGACAGGGGCGTTCTATCCGGACCCGGGCCTGCGGGCCTACACCGACCTGGATTTCCTGGTACGGGACGAACAGGTAGGCCGGGCGGAGACGGTGCTCCGGGATCTCGGGTATGTGCCGCACCCGTCTCCGTCCTGGTGGCAGGACCATTTCCAACACCTGCCCCCCATGGCTCGGCCCGATGGCGGTTTAAGTGTCGAGGTTCACTGGCGCACCGGTCCGAGGGAGGGTGTTGGCTGCCTTCCCGTCCATGACCTCTGGGCGCGGGGTGTCTCCTGGAGCCTGGGGCCGGGGACCGCACAGCCGGCTCTGCGCCTGGACGACGTCGACACGGCCCTGCATCTCTGCCAGCACGCTGCCATCCAGCACAGGCTGCGTGTGGGGCTGCGGCCTCTGTGCGATCTGGCCCAGGTGGTGGCCGGCTGGGACCGGGGCCGCTGGCTGACGCTCTCGTCGCGGGCCCGTGCCTACGGGCTGGACCGGGCCGTGGACCTGGTGCTGGCGCTGGCCGATCGGTGGTTGTCCCTCGATCCCCCGCCCGATATCGCCAGGGCCTGGCAGCCCCTGGCTCCACTGCTGGATGCCTGGCTGGCACGCCTTGCGTATCCGGAGGCCGGGGCGCCCGCGGCCATGATCGTGGCCGGCAGCGCGACGGGCCACGGCGCGCGGTTGCGACATCTCCTGAGGCATCTCTTCCTGCCGCGCCAGGGAATGGCCCTGCTGTATGGTATCCCGGCCCGGTCGCCCCTCATCTGGCTGGCATACGCCCGGCGGCCCATCGATCTGCTGCGCAAGCACGGCGAAGCCATGTGGCATGTCCTGCGCGGCAAGGAAGCGGCACGGGCGGCCTGGAACTCGGAGGTCTGGCTCGAGCGCTGGCTGCATGGTCCCGATGGCGCGAATAGGGGTGAGAGTCCCCCTGGCGGGCAGGACCGGAGCGCGGCTGGACAAGGAGCCGATTAGAGAGTAAAATGCAACTACGAGTGACCTGTGACGGTCTGACCGGGCGAGCCCTGGCCGGGGATCGCTCGATGGAGAGCTAGATGCAAATCAGGCAGTACTGGAATCTCTTCAAGAAGTGGCTCTGGCTTCTGGCTGTGGGTGCCCTCCTGGCGGGCGGCATTGCCTACGCCGTCAACCGCAACACGACGCCCGTCTACCAGGCCGGCTCGACCCTCATGATCACGCCCGGTTCCGCCCCGTCCCTAGACAATTACAACGCCCTCTACGCCGCCGAGCGCCTGGCCCGGACCTATGCCGAGCTGTTGTCCAGCGGCCCCGTGATGGAAGAGACACAGCGCCGCCTCAACGAGGTGGCCGCCACCGATCCGGCGCTGGCTGACCAGGGCCTGGCCTTTCAGGCCTCGGCCCAACCCCTGAGAGACACCCAGCTCCTCGGCTTGCAGGTGACGGGCACGGATCCGGAGCGCATCGCCGCCGCGGCCAACCTCCTGCTTGAGGTCTTTGGCGAGTGGCTGAACGACATCCAGCAGTCGCGCTACAGCGACTCCAAGGCCAGCCTGGAGGCCGAGATGGCCCGCGCACAGGCAAGCATCCAGGAGGTTGAAGCGGCCATCCGTGAGGTGCAGGCGCGACAGGACGAGGCGGATGCCAACGAGCTGGCACGCCTCCAGGATCAGCTTGGCCAGTACCGGAGCAGCTACACAACCCTTCTGAACAGCTATTCCAGCATCAGCCTTGCCGAGGCCAGCTCGGGCGACACGGTGACCGTTGTCTCTCGGGCCGAGGTGCCCAGGGCACCCATCCGCCCGCAGGTAATGCGCAACAGCTTGCTGGCTGCCCTGGCGGGCGTCCTCTTTGCCGCGGGGATTGCCTTCCTCGTCGAGTACCTGGACGATACAGTCAAGACGCCCGACGACGCCCAGGAGGTCGGGCTTGGGATCCTGGCTACGGTGCAACGCGCAGGCGGCAACGGCAAAAAGAGGCCTCAGGAGCTTTTTGCCCTGAACCAAACCCGCTCGCCCGTGACCGAGGCCTATCGTACGCTGCGCACCAACCTCCAGTTCTCGTCCCTCGACCGGCCGGTGCATTGCCTGGTGGTCACCAGTGCCATGGCAGCGGAGGGCAAGACGACGACCGTCGCGAACCTGGCCGTGGTGATGGCCCAGGCCGGCAAGCGTGTTCTTCTCGTCGATGCCGACCTGCGTCGCCCGGCGGTCCATCGCCTCTTTGGGCTGAACAACCGAAGTGGGCTGACCGATGCCCTCGTGGGAGAGCCGGCGGCACTGAATAGCTTTCTGCGAGAGACCGACGTCAAAAACCTTCGCGTGCTGACCTCCGGCCCCGTCCCGCCCAATCCCCAGGAGCTCCTGGGCTCGCAGCGCATGGAGGATCTGCTCCAGCGGCTGCGGCGCGAGGCGGACCTTATCCTCATCGACACGCCGCCCTCCCTGGTGGTTGCCGACGCCAACGTCCTGGCCGCCCGCACCGACGGCGTCTTGCTGGTGGTGAACGCCGACCGGACGCGTCGCATGGCCGTGCAGCAGGCGACGGAAGGCCTGCGCCAGGTGGGAGCCAGCGTCCTGGGCGGCGTCCTGAACATGGTGGACATCCGCCGGGGCGGGGGGGCCGGCTACTACTCCTACTATGGTCACTCCTACTCTCACTATTACGGTGAGGGGGAGGGCCGGCGCCGACGCGGGCCCCGGGACTGGTGGCGCCGCCTGACGCGGAGGAAAAGGGCAGGCTTGGGTCGGGACATGGTAGACCCGGCAACCGAACATCGAGGCTGACAAGCTCGTTTCACAACGATGCCCAGACTGAAAGAACTGCTCGAGACCCTTACGCGCTGGCAACTCGTGCCGCTGGCGCCATTGGTCGTGCCTTTACTCTTTCCCGAGCGGGTGCCCGTCGCCCTCGTCGCCCTGGCCCTCCTCGGCCTGCCGGCGCTGTGGGTCCTGTCGCGGTTGGGGCGCGGCGCCTTTGTGCCGCCCACGCCCCTGGACCTGCCCTGGCTGATCCTCCTGCTTGTCTGCCTGGGCGCCCTCCTGCTCACGGCGTCGCCCGAGCTGGCACTGCCCCAGGTCCAGAAGATCCTCGTCGCCGTTGCCCTTTACTATGGTGCGGTGAACACCTTGAGCGGCGAGGGCCGGCTGACCTGGGCCGGTATCGCCATCCTGGTGGCGACCCTGGCCATAGCGGGCGTGGGCCTCGCCGGCATGGGTCCGGGGGGTGCCCTCGGCGGCCGCCCAATGGGACTGATCACTCCCTTCTGGAACCCTGGGGGCTTTAACCCCAACATCGTAGGTGGAACCCTGGCCGTGATGATGCCCCTCACCCTGGCCTACGCCTGGGGGACCCGCGGCTGGCGCCGTTTGCCGTTGCTGGCGGCCCTGCTGTTTGAGGGTGGGGCGTTGTTCCTGACCCAGTCTCGCGGCGCGATGCTGGGCTTTGTCGCCGGGACAGCCTGTGTGGCCCTGGCACGGGACCGGCGCTGGGGACTGGTGCTCGCCACCATCTCTGTCGTGGGCATCGCGGGTCTCCTGATCTATCCAGGGCCTGCCCTGGATTTTGTGACGGCCGGCGGCGCGGGGGTTGTGAACAGCGCCCAGGGGCGGTTGGAGCTTTGGTCGCGGGCGCTGGCCATGATGGGCGATTTTCCTTTCACCGGGGTCGGTATGGGCAGCTTTGGCCGGGCGCTGTGGCTTCTCTACCCCCTGGCGACCGTCGGGCCGGACACGATCCTGGACCACGCCCACAACCTCTTCTTGCAGGCGGGGACTGACTACGGCCTGCCTGGCCTCGTCGCCTGGCTGGCGCAGATGGCGCTGTTGCTGTGGATGGGAGCCGGTGCTGTGCGTCACGCCCGGGGCGGCGGTCTCTGGCCGCTGGCCGCTGGCCTCCTGGGGGGGCTGGTCGCCTACCTGGTCCACGGGCTGACGGACAGTTTCACCTACTATGCCAAGGGCCACACCGTGGTCTGGGCCTGCCTGTCGGTGATCGCTCCCCTGTGGCTGGTCCTGGGAAGCCGGGCGCAGGGCAGCATGGAAAGCAGGACGCAGGTCGCGGCCAGCGCGGTGGGTGCGGTGTAGCATGCGCTCCGTCCTGACCTGGCTCGGCCGTCCCCTGCCGATCCTGGCTGCCGCCCTTTTGCTGCGCCTGGCCGCGGCCTGGCTGCTGCCCCTGCCCGACGATTTTGCCCAACGCACCGACAGTGGGCTGACGGCCCTCCATGTGGTCTCGGGAGAAGGGTATGCCCACGACTTTTACGGCTGGCGCAGCGATGCTCCGCTGCAAGCCTATATGCCTCCGCTGCACGTCGCCTGGTTAACCCTGAGCCTGGTTCTGCCCGATCCGCGCCTGGCCCACAGCGCGCAACAGGTGGTCGCCGGCACCCTGGCGGTCTGGCTGGTCTATTGCCTGGCGGGGGCGCTGGGCGGGCCGTTAACGGGCGGGCTCGCGGGCTGGGCCATGGCCCTCTATCCCACCTACGTCATCCTGACCACGGTTCCGGAGTCTGTGGTCCTCCTGGCTGCCTGCCTGGCGGCGTTCCTTCTCCTTGCCTGGCGGCTCCGGGAAAAGCCGGAGGCGGGCCGCGCCATCGCCGCGGGACTGGCCCTGGGGATCCTGTCATTGGGCCGGCCCCAGGCCCTGCTCCTGCTGCCAGCGATGCTCGCGTGGTTAGCCCTCAAGCGTCCTCGACCCGGCAGGCTCCCACGCCTGGCGGCGCTGTGCTGTTTCGGGGCCGGGCTCGTCGTGCTCCCCTGGGTAGCACGCAACTGGGCAGTCCTGGGCAGGCCGGCCTTTGTCTCCACCAACGGCGGCCGCACCTGCTGGCTGGGCAACAATCCTTTCACCACTGGCTCTGGCGGCGACGTGTACGCCGGCCAACTGGCAACCTACCTGGGCGTTCCCCGGGACCCATCCTGGCCCGAGATCCTGGAGTTCCCGGCCGGCTATCCCCTTCCCCACGGGCTGGAAGCCCAGGTGGCCGAGCTGCCGGAGCAGGACCTGGAGCGTGCCTTTTATCGGGCGGCCCTGGAGTACGCGCGGACCAACACCGGAGAATGGCTTGCCCTCGAGGCGCGCAAGCTCCTCAGCTTCTGGTGGTTCCGGCCCAACCTGGGGGCGAACCCCCAGTACCAGGACGAATGGACGGCCGTCTACCGCCTGGTGTACGCCGGGGTGGCCGTGGTGTCCCTCGTGGGCCTGGCCCTCAGCGCGCGCGGCGATGGTTGGCGACGGTGGGGTTTGCTCTATGCGGTCCTGGGCATCCAGACCCTTGTTTATCTCGGCTTTCACGTCCTCACCCGCTTTCGCTGGGAGTTGGAATTCATCCTGCTCATCCTCGCCTCCTTTGCCATCGCCCGGGCCTGCCAGCGGGCGGGCTTGACCTCTGTCGGGCCCGCCGACCGCCTGGCACCCATGGGAGGGGTGTGATGAAGCTAATCCTGGCTATCCTGGCACTCTGGCTGGCATTGATCCCCGGGCTGGGGGCCACCGGCGAGCAGCCGGCCGTGCCCGGGGATTCGGACTCCCACGCCGACGCCTGCCGCCCGACCCTGGTCGCGCGGCAGCGCTATGGTTTTGTGGCGACCAGCGCGGGCTGGCCCCAGACCTTTGACGTGGCCCGCCTGCGCGCCGGCTGGGCCGCAGATCTGACGCGCGGCGCTCCCGTCCCGGGCATGGACCGCGCCTTGGTGCTGCGCACGCCCTACAACTATCGTGTCGATCCTGCGCAGTTGGGCCCGGTGGTGGATGCCAATCCCGGCGCCATGTGGCTCGTTGGCAATGAGCCCGATTGCATCTGGCAGGATGACCTGCCCCCGGCCGAGTACGCCCGCATCTACCACGACGTCTACCAGTATCTCAAGGGCCGCGACCTGAGCGCCCGCGTGGCAGCCGGCGGCATCGTCCAGCCCACTCCCCTTCGCCTCCAATACCTCGATCTCGTCCTGGCGGCCTACCGGGCCCGTTACGGTCACGAGCTGCCCGCCGACCTGTGGCACATCCACAACGCCATCCTCAACGAGGTGAGCTGTGCCTATGACCCGGACCACTGCTACGGCGCCGACATCCCGCCCGGCGTCGACGCCGTGGTTGGCGTCCGCCGGGATGTCGACGACAACGACGATCTGGATGCCTTCAAGGCCCAGATCTGGGCTTTTCGCCAATGGACGGCCGACCGTGGCTACGCGGGCATGCCCGTTGTCGTCTCCGAGTTCGGCGTGCTCATGCCTGCGGAATACGGCTTTGACCCGCCCCGGGTGAACGCTTACATGAGCGGCACCTTTGACTTCCTGGCCGCGACGGAGGATCCAATCCTGGGCGATCCCCTGGACGGAGGCCGCCTCGTGCAGCGCTGGGCGTGGTTCAGCCTGGACGTGCCACCCTTCGAGGCTGACCCCAAGGGCTTCAACGGCAACCTCTTTGACCTCAAGACGGCGGCCATCACCGAGCACGGCCTCCAATACGAGGCACTGACCGCCGGCCTGCCTGCCCTCGACTATGCCGAGCTGGTGTTGGTTCGCTGGGAGGTGCCGGCCGTGGGCCGGCCGCTGTCCCCCACAGAGACCGTCACCCTGCCGGCGACCGTGCGCCTGGGCAACAGCGGCACGAGCCCCTCGGGCGCCTTCCTGGTGCGCCTGCAGTATGCCGGGCCGCGCCAGGGAACCCTGGAGAAAACCGTTCCCGGCCTGGCGGCCTCGGGTTCTACAGAGCTGACCTTCGGCCTGACCGACCTGGCCCCCGGCGTCTATGACCTGCAACTGACCATCGATGCCCTCGGCCAGGTAAACGAGCCGGCCGAGTGCGACAACCAACGCCATCGCCGGCTCGTCGTACCCTCGCACGTCGCCCACCTGCCCGTCGTCGCAAACAGGGCGGCGGCGCCCGCTCGTGACCTCGTCCCTTCCTCCGCCAGTGGAGAGGACCTGGACCCCCCTATCCTTGTAGGGAAGGGGGCCGGGGGGTTAGGTCTGCCCGCCCTCCGCGAGTTCCCCTTGCCGCAACCCGGCAGCTATCCCGGGCAAATCGCCCTGGAGGACGGCGGCGGGGCGGTGTGGGTCACCGAGCGAGACGGCAACCGCCTGGGCCGTTTCGACGTTGCGGCCGAGGAGTGGACCGAGTACACTATCCCCACCGCGGGCAGCCAACCCTGGGGACTGGCCCTGGATGGCGCAGGCGGGGTGTGGTTCGCCGAGTCGGCGGGCAACAAGATCGGCCGGCTGGACCTGGCGAGCGGAACCATAGACGATTACCCGGTGCCGACGCAGGATAGCGAGCCGTGGGAAGTGGCCATGGCCGCGGGCTACGTATGGTTCACCGAGCGGGCGGGCAACAAGATCGGTCGCTTCAATCCTGCCACTGACGTCGTCGATTTCGAGGAGGAACTGCAGGTGTCCAACCCTCATCCCTCAGGGCTGTCCGCCTCGTCCGTCCTGGGCAACTGGTATTTGTGGTTCGCGGAACCGGGGGCCAACCTGTTGGGCCGCATGCGCCTGGCCGACAACGCCGTCGCCCATCTGGCAATTCCCACCGCCAACAGCGCTCCTCAGGACGTGGCCTGGGAGGGGGGCATTCCCTGGCTCACCGAGATGGCGGGCAACAAGATTGCCACGTTCGGTTTCGGCACGACCTCCCTCTGGACCGAGGTGCCTGTGAGCACCCCCGACAGCGAGCCGTACGGCATCACCCTCCAGGGCAGCGACGTGGTGTGGTTCACCGAGCGGGCGGGCAACCGCCTGGGACGCTATCAGGTTTCTACGGGCGTGCTGGTCGAGTTCGGGCTGCCCACCCCGGGGGCCCAGCCCACGGACGTCGCCGTAGACGCAGACGGCTGCGCCTGGTACACGGCTGCAGGGGCCAACCGAATCGGCCGGTTGTGTCCCTGGGCGTTGGACCAGACCTACCTGCCCCTGGTGCTTCACTAGGTGCCGATCATGATCGATTGGTGGGGTGTTTTCTACAACGCGCTCTGGATCCTGGGCCTGGCCCTGATGCTGGCCGCCTTTAGCATGGCCACGTTTCGCGCCTCGCAGGCGGGCCGTCGCCTGGGGGACGAGCTGGCCGCGCCGGCTTTGCAGCTACCCCTGTTGGCCGGCCTGGTGCTCTTTTGCCTGGGGCTGCTCCTGGCCGGCCGGTCCTGGTGGGAGCGGCTCCTGTGGGGGGCGCTGGCGCTCATTACGGCCGCAGTCCTGGCCCGCCAGGCGGTGTTGCTGGCGAGAGCCGGCAGGGAGGTGCCCACCGAGGCGGCATCCGGCAGCGCGGCCCCGGCGGATCCCCCGGGGCCCGGGCCCACGCGCCGCCGGGCGGGGTGCCTGCTCCTGGCTGCCGGCCTGCTGCTCGTGGGCGGCTGGGCGGCCGTGACGGCCGTGCAGCTCTATGGGCACGGGCGCTCGTTGCTGGGGCACGTGCGCGCCCTGGAGAGTTTGGCCGCCGGTGACCTTTCCTCCCTGGACGTGGCGGTTCTGGCCGGTGCCGGGGAGCACCTGGGGGGCATGCGTCGCGATCTGGAGGGCATCGACGCCCGGTTGGGTCCCCTGCCGCAAGCCGGCCGGTTGCTGGTCTGGGTGCCGGGCTACGGAGGCGACCTGGCGGCCGCGCCCGACCTCCTGGACCTGGCAGTGGGCGTGTCGGCCGCCGGAGATCGCACCTTCCAGGCCCTGTCCCCGGCCCTGGACCTGCTGGAGGGTGGGGCCGATGGCAGCCCGGCCCTTCTGTCGGCCGGCGAAAAGATGCTGCCCCTCCTCGTCGAGGCACGGCCCGCCCTGGAGCAGGCCCGGTCGGACCTGGCCGCCGTGGAGCAGGCGCGGGAGAGGATCGACGCGGCTGCCCTCTCGCCGCGAGTGGCGGGACTCGTGGCGCGCCTTGACGACATCCTGCCCTTGTTCGGGGCCGCCGTCGACGGAGCCCTGCTCCTGCCCGACCTCCTGGGTGCCGACGGCCCGCGCACCTACCTCGTCATCGCCCAGAACAACCAGGAACTGCGGGCCACGGGCGGTTTTATCAGCGGTGTTGGCGAGCTGCGCGTCACCGGCGGGCGGCTCGAAGGTTCCGCCGGCGGGCAGGGAGGCCTGGACTTTCGGGACAGTTATGCCGTGGACAACCTGGCGGTGCCCCACGAAGTGGCCCCGGAGGATTTTCAGCACGTCCTCATGGGCGACCTGATCTTTTTCCGGGACGCCAACTGGGACCCGGACTTGCCCACTTCGGCCCGGCGGGCACTGGACATCTATGCCCGGGACCAGGGGGTAGAGGCCGATGGCGTCGTCGCCCTGGACCTATCGGCCCTCAGGCTGCTGGTCGATGCCGCCGGTCCCCTGACCGTAGCGGGGGTCGACGAGCCCGTGGACGGCGGCAACGTGATGCGCGTCATCCAGGGGCAGTGGAGCCAGCCTGTGGGCAGCGATGGCGAGGACTGGTGGCTGCACCGCAAGGACTTTATGGGCGACGTGGCTGCTGCCCTCATCGGCCGGATGCGCGAGCCCCAGGGAGCCGACCCGGCTGCCCTGGTGGCTGCCGTCAAGCGCGCCCTGGACGAGAAACACCTGCTCGTCTACCTGCCCGCATCCGAGGCCGCCGCCTTGCTCCGGGCCCGCAACTGGGACGGCGGCTTGCCGGCTCCCGGCCTCGCAGGCGATTTCCTGATGCTGGTGGACAGCAACGCCGGCTTTAACAAGGTGGACGCCCGGATCGACCGCGCGCTCCACTACCAGGTCGACCTGGCGGCCGCCGGGCCGGCCCGCGCGCACCTGGCCGTCACCTACCGCCATCAGGGGAAAAAGCCGGTGGGCGACTGCGTGCAAGAAGCCCGCTATGGCGACGCATACGAGGACATGCTGGAGCGCTGCTATTGGGATTACGCTCGCCTGTACGTCCCGGGAGGCAGCCGGCTGGTGCAGGGACAGGAACTGCCGGCCGGGCCGGCAGGCAGCCTCGCCGCCCGGAGCGGTGCGTCGCCGTCGCTGGAGCCCGCCCTGGAGGCAGGCAATTGGGCAATCTGGACCGCCTTTTTCTCGCTGGCGCCCGGTCAGGAACACACGGTCGCCTGGCGGTACGAGCTGCCCGCGGAGGCCATCCTGCCCTGGCCCGACGGGCTCCTGGAGTACCGCCTGCGGGCTGCCAAGCAGCCGGGAACCGAGGCCGTCCCCCTGCGCCTGGAGATCCGGCTGCCCGACGGCGCCGAGCTGGTGCAGGGCACGCTGGTGGTCGAGACCGACCTGCGCGAGGATCGCGAGTTCGCGATCGTGTACCGCCTGCCACAGGCAGGGACCGAGACGGAGGGGCAGCCTTGAGCGTGCCGGGCTGTGAGAGGAGGAACGCCTTGAACGAGAGCAAACGAGACCGCCGGATCCTGGCCCTGGCCCTGGCGGCCGTCCTTGCCCTCCGGCTGCTGGCCTGGGTGGGCGGCGACGCCAGCCCGGCTTACGCCGGCCAGACGATCCCCACCCGGACGCCCACGGGCAAGCCGGTTACCCCGCCGCCCGAGGCGCCCACTCGCACGCCCAGGCCGCCAGAGCCTACTGACGAGCCGCCGGCGCCAACATCCACGCCCGTGCCAACCTCACCGCAGCCGACCGCTGCCGGGCCGACCGGCACGCCGGTGCCCGAGAGCAGCCCTTCGCCGGCCAGCTCCTCTCCGGCGCCCGCCTCCGCCACGGTTACGCCCACCGAGGCGCCGAGCACCTCGCCCACGGCGTCCAGGTCTCCGGCTGCGGCGAGTGCCACGGCCGAGCCCACCGTGGCGCCGTCTCCCTCTGCCGGCCACACCGCCACTCCGCCACCGCCGAGCGCCACGCCCGAGCCGCTGCCCACGACGCCCTCCGTGGCCGATGGGACGGAGGGCGACGCGCTGGGGGTCACCCAGGGGGGAACTCGGGACCTGGCCGCGGTCTTGTTGTCGCCGTGCCTCTGGATCAGCCTGGGGCTGCTTCTCATGGCCGCCGGGGCAGCCATCCTGCTCACCAGGCGGGCTGCCCGGTGAGAGGGCGTGCAAGCACGGTCCTGGCCCTGGCCCTTCTGGCCGGCGGCCTGGCCCTCGTAGCCGGCGGGCTGTTCGCCGCCTTGCGCCCCGGAGGGCTGGCTGCCCTGGGGGCCACACCTCTTTTCACGGCCACCCCGCAGCCGACCCTCACCGAGCCGATCCTGCCCCCACCGCCGACCGGCACCCTCTCTCCCACGGCGAGCCCGCCGCCCGCCGTCGTCACCTCCTCGACGCCCGGAACCACGGCGGCAGTGAGCACGGCCGCCCCGCTGCCCTCGCCCGAGGAGGACCCTGCCACGCTGGTGCCCCGCGCAACCGGCAGCTCGACACCCTTGCCCAGCTCCCCGGCAAGCCCGACTCCGGCCCCAACCCCTTTGCCCTCGCCGCTGCCTGCCACGCCGACGACAGCGCCGCCCTCCCTCTATTCCTTGCGAGAGCGGGTGGGGCTGGGCAGTGGGGGCCAGCGGGTCACCGCCGAGATCGCAAACCTGTTGGGCTTTGGCTGGTACCTGGACTGGGCCGTGCGACCTGCCGGCTTTCGCTCGGCCGGGGTCAGCTACATGCCCATGATCCGCCTCAAGGACGGGCAGATCCATCCCTCCGGCGACGCCCTCCTGGCCGCCGTGGATGCACTGCCCGGTGCCCTATGGCTCATCGGCAACGAGCCCGACGTCAAGTGGCAGGACAGCGTCACAGCCGAGGCCTATGCCGAGGTTTACCATGGCCTCTATGCCCTCCTCAAAGGCCGCGATCCCACCTGCCAGGTGGCCATCGGCGGCGTCTCGCAGCCGACGCCCTTGCGCCTGCGCTACCTTGACCGCATTCTGGAGGTCTACCGCCAGCGCTACGGGCAAGAGATGCCCGTCGACGTCTGGAACGTGCACAATTTCGTGCTTCGAGAGGAACGGGGCAGTTGGGGGGTGGACATTCCGCCCGGAATGGACGACGCGGCCGGGCGCCTGTACGAGATCGGCGACCACGACGACCTGGATCTGTTTCGCCGGCAGCTCGTCGAGTTCCGGCGCTGGATGAAGGAGCGGGGCCAGCAGAACAAGCCCCTCATCGTCACCGAATATGGCATCCTCATGCCCAACGAGTACGGCTTTCCTCCCGAGGCCGTCCGCCAGTTCATGCTGGGCACCTTCGAGATCATGCGCACGCTCCGGGACCCTACGTTGGGCTATCCCGCGGATGGTGACCGGCTCGTGCAGCGTTGGTGCTGGTTCAGCCTCCAGGACGATCGCTACCCCACGGGCGACCTGTTCGATCCCAACTCAGGGCGGCTCACCTTCGTAGGGGAGGCGTTTGCCCGCTATACACAACCCTAGTCGTTGCCACTTCTATTGGATCGCCTCGCGCGGGAGTCTTGCAGTTTATCCCCGGATTACGCGTAACAACTTGCCATATGATCAATGTTTGCCCCTAAATATCTTGACAAATTTGCAGATTTGCCGTATAATTGCCTCTGTAATTAGGAGGTGGTAATGCTAATCGAGTTTCGCCTCAAAAACTTCAAGTCGTTCCGGGACGAACAAGTACTTAGCCTGGTTGCGAGTGCAGATCACTCACTCCCCCAAAACGTGGTCGAGTTGCCAGGTGACAAGAAACTGCGCGTTTTGAAAAGCGCGGTACTGTATGGTGCAAATGCTTCGGGCAAGACAAATTTGCTAGATGCACTCATATTTGTCAGGCACTTTGTGCGTTCCTCTGCCACGAAGGAACCAAGCGAAAAGATCGAGGTCAGTCCCTTTCTGCTGGAAAGTGGGACGTCGCACTCTCCGAGCTTGTTTGAACTCACTTTTCTACAGGAAGGTACGATCTATCAGTACGGCTTTGCAGTTGATGAAACGAAAGTGCATCAGGAGTGGCTGACGTCCTACCCTAAAGGCCGTCCTCGAAAACTCTTTTCTCGCTCCATTAACGAGGATGGATCAGAGAGCTACGAGTTTGGCCCGCATTTGCGCGGTGAAAAGGAAAAGCTCAGGGAGTTCACGCGCCCAAACGCCTTGTTTCTGTCGGTGAGCGCCAGGTTCAACAATCCACAGTTGACGATGGTTTACGGATGGTTCTCGAAGCAACTCAAGAGCCTGGATGCTCACGAAGACTCTGGAAACTTGGGGATTCCGTGCCGCATCGTGGAGGAGCGGCCAGCATTGCTTGCAGATCTAAAAAGGATGCTGGTGCGTGCCGATCTCGGTATCGTGGATGTTGACATTGAGGTGAACCCGCTCCAGTTGGATACTCTTCCAGACCAGGTGCCTGATGAGCTCAGGGCATTTCTCACAGCTCTGGCGGCCGATGCTGCAAGCTCAGTGAAACAGATATCAGTAGGAGTTTTTCACCAGGGCACTGAAGGCCGCATTAGGTTCGATATGGAAACAGAGTCGAACGGCACACGTCAGTTCTTTTGCCTGAGTGCCGTGACTCTTTCGGTCATTGCGGATGGTGCCGTGCTCATTGTCGATGAACTGGACGCAAGCATGCACCCACTACTGGTCCGATGGTTGGTGCAGCTCTTTCACGATCCCGAGAGCAATCCCCAAAATGCCCAGCTCATCTTTAACACGCATGACACCACACTACTGAGCGCTTCCCTGTTTCGCCGAGATCAGGTCTGGCTCGTCGAGAAAAACCGCGACGGAGCATCGGTTGCGTACTCCCTGCTGGAGTATCGGCCCAGGAAGGATGAGGCGCTGGAGAAGGGATACTTGCAAGGCAGGTACGGTGCTATTCCTTTCCTTGGCTCGCCTGCTCACTCGGTGATTGATAGTGGCGAAGCATAGGAAACCATCCGGCAAGAGCTCTGGGTTCGGCAATCCCAGGCCGCTGGGGGCACTGCGCCGCCGGCCCGGCCGCAGACAACCTCTGAAGAGACTCGTGATCGTTTGTGAGGGCGAGAAGACAGAGCCGTTGTACTTTGAGGCGCTGCGCAAGGAGCAGCGTCTCTCCAGCATCGACATCAAGATCGTCAAGAGCCGGAGTGCTCCCACCTATATTGTTCAGGAGGGCATTCGACAAAAGAAGGAGCTTGACGATGAGCGAGACGAGGTGTGGTGCGTGTTCGATGCCGAGTGCCGTGCCGCCGAGGCTCCTTTTCAACAGGCCGTGGCCGCCTCGCGCTCGCACGGCCTGGAGTTGGCGGTGTCCAATCCTGCGTTCGAGTACTGGTATATTCTACACTTTGTGTGTACGGACCGTCCCTTTGGCACTGCGGACGAGTGCTTTCGAGAGCTGCAGGCACACCTTCCGGGCTATGAAAAGGCGCGTCCCGTTTTCGATGAGCTGAAGGAGAGGCTGGCCGTTGCCCTGGCCAATGCAGATAGGCTGCGACAAAATGCTTCCGACTCCTGGCAAACCTTTCCCAACCCCAGCACAGGCGTCGACGTCTTGGTGCACAGCATCCGCGATCTGCTCAATGACCGATAGGTCACCAACTCCGCCCAGACCGCCGGCTTACTACAAAAGGGCTCCCGTTTGGGAGCCCTTTTTTGGCTGGGGGACAGGGATTTGAACCCCGGTGCCGTGATCCAGAGTCACGTGTCCTGCCGCTAGACGATCCCCCATCGTGGGCCGGGTGCTTTCACCCGGCCCCAGCCTTCGGGCCAATATTAGCACAAAACGGCCCGCGTGACAAATCCAGCGCTTCTTGAGGACCGCCGGACGCTGCCCGGCCGGCACCCCTCACGCGCTCTGGGCCTCGATCTTGGCCCAGGTGTCCTTCAGCGACACGGTCTGGTTAAAGACCAGCTTGCCGTCCGCCGAGTCGGGATCGATGCTAAAATAGCCGAGCCGCAGGAACTGGTAGTGGCTGCCCGGCTCGCTGCCGGCCAGGCTGGGCTCCACCTTGCTGTCCGACAGGATCTCGCGCGACTTTGGGTTGATGTTCTTCTTCCAGTCCTCGCCCTCGGGTACATCCATCGGCATCGGCACGCTGAACAGCCGATCGTAGAGGCGCACCTCGGCGTCCAGGGCGTGCGCCGCCGACACCCAGTGGAGGGTGCCCTTGACCCGGCGGCCATCGGGCGTGCTGCCGCCGCGGCTCTCCGGGTCGTACGTGCACCGCAACAGGACCGGGTTTCCTGCCTCGTCCTTGACCACCTCGTTGCAGGTGATATAGTAGGCGTGCTTCAGGCGCACCTCTCGGCCGGGCGCCAGGCGGAACCACTTGCGCGGCGGGTCCTCGCGAAAGTCGTCCTGCTCGACGTATAGCTCCCGGGAAAAGGGGACCATGCGGACGCCGGCGCTCTCGTCCTCCGGATTGTTGATGGCCTCCAGCTCCTCGACCTGGCCCTCGGGATAGTTCTCGATGACCACGCGCAGGGGGCGCAGCACGGCCATGACCCGGGGCGAGCGCTTGTTCAAGTCCTCGCGCAAACAGTACTCCAGCAGCGCCACGTCCACCACACTGTCGGCTTTCGCGATGCCGATGCGGTCCATGAAGTCGCGGATGGCCTCTGGTGTGTAGCCCCGCCGGCGCAGACCGGCGACCGTGGGCATCCGCGGGTCGTCCCAACCGTCCACGTGTCCCTCCTGGACCAACTGGAGCAGGTAGCGCTTGCTCAACACCGTGTAGCTCAGGACGAGGCGCGCGTACTCGATCTGGCGCGGGTGAAAGATGCCCAACTGCTCCAGGAACCAGTTGTAGAGCGGCCGGTGCTCTTCGTATCCCAGGTCGCACATGGAGTGCGTTACCTGTTCGATAGAGTCGGACTGGCCGTGCGCCCAGTCGTACATGGGATAGATGCACCACTTGTCGCCCGTGCGATGGTGCGGCTTGTGGATGATGCGGTACATGACCGGGTCGCGCATGTTCATGTTGCCCGACTGCATATCGATCTTGGCCCGCAGTACGCAGGCGCCTTCCTCGAACTCGCCGGCGCGCATCCGCTCAAAGAGGTCCAGGTTCTCCTCGACGGACCGGTTGCGATAGGGGCTCTCGCGGCCCGGAACGCCAAAGGCTCCCCGGTACTCCTTGATCTCTTCGGGGCTCAGGCTGTCGACGTAGGCCTTGCCATCCTTGATGAGTTGGACCGCCCACTCGTAGAGCTGTTCGAAATAGTCCGAGGCGTAATATTCCCGGTCTCCCCAATCGTAGCCCATCCAGCGCATGTCGTTCTTCTGGGCCTCTACGTAGTGCGCCTCTTCCTTGGCCGGATTCGTGTCGTCAAAACGCAGATTCGTCTCGCCCCCAAAGTCGGCGGCAACGCCGAACTGGATGTTGATGCCCTTGACGTGCCCGATGTGCAGGTAGCCGTTGGGCTCGGGCGGGAACCTGGTGCGCACCCACTGGAACCGCCCGGTGCGCAGGTCCTCCGCCACGGCCTCGCGGATAAAGTCAGTCGAAGTTGGCGTCTCGATTTCGCTCATCGTTCTCTCCTTCTGGCACGCCCGGCCAGGAACGTGCTCGTCTGCGATTGCTATACGGAAACGGGCACGCAGGGTGCCCGTTTTCGTGGCTCGGAACGGGGGCTTGACGTGGGTGTGTTCTGCCACCCGTTTATCCCCAAGCGACGGCCCCAATTTTAACACATAACTGCCGCGCTGGCAAGTTGGTTCACGCCCCTCCGGTCGCCGGCAGGGTCGTGGCCAGCTCTTCCGCCCGCCGCAGCCGCCCCAGCGATCGCTCCCGCCCCAGGACGGCCATGGTCTCCAGCAGGGGCGGTGAGACCTGCTCGCCCGTGAGAGCCACCCGCAGGACGCCAAAGAGCTGCCCGGCCTTGAGCTGCAACTCGTCGGCGAGGGCGCGCAGGGGTGGTTCCGTGGTCTCGACCGCGAAATCGGGCAGCGCCGCCAGGGTCTCGCGCGCCCGCTGCAGCGCCAGCCGCGTCTGTTCCACGCTCATCTTTTTGCCCACGAGGTTGGCGGGCTCGTAGGCCAGCTCTTCGCGGAAGAAAAAGGCTGCCTTATCCACCGCCTCTTTCAGCGTCTTGATCCGCTCCTGGATCAGGGGGGCCACGGGTTCCAGGTCGGCCTGGGTCACCTGGAAGCCGGCCTGCACCATGAAAGGCACCAGCCGCCCGGCCAGCTCTCGGGCGCTCAACTGGCGGATGTAGTAGCCGTTCATCCACTCCAGCCGCTCGTAGGAAAAGCGCGCTGGCGACTTGTTGATGCCCGACAGGTCAAAGTAGCGGATCAGCTCTTCCCGCTGAAAGATCTCGGTCTTGTCGTCATAGCTCCATCCGACGCGGGCCAGGTAGTTCACCATGGCCTCGGGCAGATAGCCCTCGCGGCGGAATTCGCGGATCTCGACGCCGCCGTGGCGCTTGCTCAGCTTGCCCTGGCCCGTGGGCGCCAGGATCAGCGGCAAATGGGCATAGATGGGCAGCTCCCAGCCCAGGGCCTTGTACAAATGCACGCGCTGGGGCACCGTGGGCAGCCATTCGTCGCCGCGCATGATGTGGCTGATCTCCATCAGGTGGTCGTCGACGACGACGGCCAGGTGATAGGTCGGAAAGCCGTCGCTTTTGAGCAGAACCACGTCCTCCATGATCTGGTTCTCCACGGTGATGGTGCCATACACCACGTCGTGAAAGGAGGTCTGTCCTTCCAGGGGGGCCATGAGGCGGACGACGGGCACAATGCCTTCGGCCTCGGCCTCGGCTCTTTCGGCGGCAGTGAGGGTGCGGCAGCGCCTGTCGTAGCCAATCTGCTCCTTGTTGGCGCGCTGCGCCTCGCGCAGGCCCTCCAGGCGCGCCGGCGAGCAGTAGCAGCGATAGGCGTGGCCCTCTTGCACCAGCCAATCGGCATAGCGCTGATACAAGTGCAGCCGCTCCGACTGGACATAAGGGCCGTAGTCGCCGCCCACCTCGGGGCCCTCGTCCCAATCGAGCCCCAACCAGCGCAGGCTGGCCACCAGGTCGGGAATGGCCTCGGGATTGAAGCGCGTGCGGTCGGTATCCTCCACGCGTACGACGAACTTGCCCCCGTGCTTGCGGGCAAAAAGCCAATTGAACAGCGCCGTGCGGGCCGAGCCGACGTGGAGATAGCCCGTAGGGCTGGGCGCGATGCGAACGCGAACCGGTTTGTCGCTCACCTGGACTTTCTGCTCCTTGACAGTGCTGTATGGTGGCGCCTAGTATACCACAGTTCGCGTGGATGGCAACCTGTTGGGGTGCGTGGTTTCTGGCTGTGGACGATCCAGCGGGAGGGCGAGCGGCGGTTGCGCCAGGCCTATGGCTCGTTCGACAAGAGCCGGGCCTGGACGGCCTCCAGGGCTGCACCGGCGGTGATGATGCGGGGGGCAAAACCCAGGGCCTGCCAGAAGCCGGCGGCCTCGTCGTTGCCGATGACGTAGCGCAGCGAGAGGTCGGTCACTCCCTCCTGGACGAAAAAGCGACACACCTCGGCCACCAGGCGGGTAGCGATGCCCTGGCGGCGATGGTCGGGCCGCACGTAGACCTGGTCCACGTTGCCGGCCACGGCCGGGTCGTAGCGGTGGTTGGCCACGACGCGCCCGAATGCGACGCCGACGACGCCCTCGTCCCGGTGCTCGGCGACAACCGCCGTGCTCCCGGCTGCGTTCAGGCGGTTGGCGATCTGGGCGCGCAGCCCCTTTCGGGCTTCGGACTTCATGCGCCATAGACCGGGGTTGGCCTCCTCGAGGTGATCCTGTAGCTCCAGGAGCAGCTCCGTAAGGCGGTCGAGGTCGGAGGCGCCGGCCGGGCGGACGACGTACAGGTCGCGCATCTCCACTCCGGCTAATCGAACTCGAGCTTCTTGTGGCGCATGGCGACGCTCTCCACCAGCCCGACGCCCAGGATGAGCGTCAGGAAAGAGCTCCCACCATAGCTCACGAATGGCAGTGGGATGCCCGTGACCGGCATGAGCCCCAGGTTCATGCCGATGTTGATGGCGCTCTGGAAAAAGATCAGCCCGGCGATCCCGGAGACCAGGAGGCGGCCAAAGGTGTCCCGTGCCTGCCCGGCGATGTGCAGCATGCGCCAGAGGAGGAAAAAGATCAGCCCGATCATGGCCACCGCGCCCAGAAAGCCCAGCTCCTCGGCGGTGACGGCAAAGATGAAGTCGGTGTGGCGCACCCGCAGAAAATGGAGCTGGCTCTGGGTCCCGTGGGTCAGGCCCTTGCCCGTCCAGCCGCCGGAGCCAATGCTCACCAGGGCCTGGTGAACGTTGAAATAGGAGTCGGGGTCGCTGTTGGGATTGATAAAGAGGAGGAGGCGTTTTTGCATGTACTCCTCCAGGTTCATCCACACCAGGGGCAGGGCCGCAACTCCACCGCCGATGAGGAGCAAGAGGTAACGAAAGCGGATGCCGGCCATCCAGATCATGGCGAACCAGATGGCGACCAGAGACAGGGCAGTGCCCAGGTCGGGCTGGAGATAGATCAGGATCATGGGCACGCCTACCAGGCCGAGGGAGGTGATGATGGTACTGAAGCGGTCGCCTCCCTCCTCGCGGTCCTCCAGGAACTTGGCCAGGACGATGATGACCATGATCTTGGACAGCTCGGAAGGTTGGATCGCCCCCGCACCCAGCCAGCGCTGTGCTCCACCCGACACCTGGCCGATGACAAACACGATGCCCAGGACGCCGAGCATGAGAACATAGAGCGGATTGCGCAGGGTATCGGTAAAGCGCAGGGTGAGGCAGTCAATCAGATAGACGATGGCCAGACCACCGACCAGGACGTAGGGAGTCAAGGACTCCACGGCACCGCCCGTGACTCGGTGCAGTGCTACGTAGGCAGCACCCGCCATCAGGACTACCGCCACGACGACGAGGGTGCGCTGCAGGGGAAGGTCCAGCCTTTCGATCCAGGAACGATCCAGCATGTAGACGACGAGCACCAGGACCGCTCCGACGGCCATGGGCGCCAGGTCGGGCCGGAACATCTGGAGGGAGGGCGATGCCGGCAGGGCGCCCGCCTGGTTCATGTGCCAGGAGATGACCAGGACGGCGTCTCCGAGGGCCAGCACCAGGGGAGCCAGGACGGGTATGGGATGCTGCACGATGTCCAGGAGCCGGTAGTCGATGGAGGCCGTAACCAGGAGAATCACCAGGCCAATACCGGCAAACATGATCTGGCGCTGGACTGGATTGTCCAGGCCATCGGTGTTGATCGTGGCGCTATAGATCATGACCACCCCAAAGGCTGCCAGGACAACCAGCCCCAGGAGCATCAAGTAGTCAAAGTTGCGCCAGGAACGCCTAGCCATCGCCCGTCGCTCTCATCCCAGTGGCAGGCTTTTTCGACGGCGAGCGCCCGGCCGGGCCGATGACCGGGATGTCGGCCATAAGCCGGCCGGCGCGTTTGCTCTGGGTAAAGGTCACCTGCACACCATCGGGATCGATTTCGACGTAGCGGGAGATGACGGTGATTAGCTCGTCCTTCATCTTTTCCAGGGTAGAGGCCGAGATCTTGACCCGATCGTGCACCAGCACCAATTGCAGCCGCTCCTTGGCCACCACGCTGCTGCTTGGTTCCTGTTTGCCGAAAAGTCGATCCAGAAAACCCATGCTGCCTCCTTTAACAACCTTGACTATCGCGTCCTGGCGGCGATCAGCCTTTCAACAGGCGCGCAAAGCGTCCGAACACACCCGACGACTCCTTGAGGGCCATGAACGGGATCTCTTGCCCCAGTAGCCGCCCGGCGATGTTGCGGTATGCCTGGCCTGCTGAGGTCTTGCCATCCAGGGCGATGGGCACACCCCGGTTCGTGGCCACCAGGATTTCCTTGTCCTCGGGCACGATCCCCAGGAGGTCGATGGCCAGCAGCTCGACCACGTCCTCGGTGCTCAACATCTGGCCGCGGCGCACCATTTCGGCACTCAGCCGGTTGATGATGAGCACGGCCGGTCCCTTTTCCTCCGCCTCCACCAGGCCCACGATTCGATCCGCGTCGCGCACAGCCGATACCTCGGGGGTGGTTACGATGAGCACCCGGTTGGCGGGAGCCACGGCATTGCGGTAGCCCTGCTCGATGCCGGCCGGCGAGTCTATCAGGACAAAGTCGAAATCAGGGCGCAACTGGTCGCACAACTCTACCATTTGCTCGGGAGAGACGGCCGACTTGTCCCGCGTCTGGGCGGCGGGCAACAGGTAGAGCTCGGACAGCCGCTTGTCGCGGATGAGTGCCTGCTTCAGCCGGCAGTGCCCTTCCACCACGTCCACCAGGTCGTAGACGATGCGGTTCTCGAGCCCCATGACGACATCCAGGTTGCGCAAGCCGATGTCGGCGTCGATGATGACCACGCGCTGGCTCAGCATGGCGAGGGCAGCGCCCAGGTTGGCAGTGGTCGTAGTTTTGCCGACACCGCCCTTGCCGGAGGTTATGGTGATTACAGTCGCACTCATGTCCCGCTCCTATCCACCTTGTCCCAGCGCTCGACGACGATCCGCCCGTTCTGAACGCTGGCCATCTCTGCCGCTTTCGGCGCCCGCCCGCGCTCGGGCGACCGGGCGATCAACGAGGCGATCCGGATCTGGCTGGGGGCCAGTTGTAGGGCACAGATCACGGCTTCCTCGTCGCCCGAGGCGCCCGCGTGGGCAGTCCCCCGGAGCTTGCCCCAGATAATGATGTCGCCGCCGGCCACGATCTCTGCCCCAGGGTTCACGTCGCCGATGAGCACCACGTGCCCGGCGTGGCGCAATGCCTGGCCTGAGCGCAGCGTCCGGTGCAGAACCAGGCCGGGGACCTGGTCCGGCGATGCCGGGCCGGGCTCCGGCGCGCCGGCCTGAGCGGGGACGATGCTTTCCAGGCCCAGTTCCCGGATGGCAACGAGGGTGGTTGGATGGTCGCTGCCGACCGCCCAAAGGCCCATGCCCAGCGATTCCAGCAGACTGCCGATCTCTTGCAGTTGCTCGGCGGAGAGGGGCCGGTCGCCAACGTGCAGCGCGACCCTTCCCCCACGAAAGAACGATGCCTTGCCCCGCAGCCGGGCTTCCAACTCGGCCGTGACCTCGTGCAGCGGTCCCTCGCCCAGGGTGATGACCAACCCCTCGCTCGTGCCCTTGATCGTTACCCTGTCCACTCTCGTCGGTTGCCCCCTGATCGTGTTTCGCAGCAATCACTCGCCGGGCGGGCCAACTTCGATGGCCATATCGCCCAGGTAGCCCATGGCTCTCTCGAGATCGTCGTTAGCGTAAAAATCCTCCTGGCCGTCCCAAGGGTCGTTGGCCCACACTCCCTCGTCGTCGTAGCCGGTGAGGACGACAGCGTGCTGGTAGGCGACCAGGGTAACTGCCTGGCCGTCGACAGTGACCGTCGTCGGGTTGCCCGGCTGGCAGTTGTAGGTGATCCAGGCAACGACCGGGTTGCCCCGGGCCAGGGCGCCTTTGATGCCTGCCAGCCCATCCTCGATGGCCCGGGCATCAAGGCCTTGTTCCCGGAGCACCGCCAGGATGGGCCCGGCATAGACCCCATAATCCTCGAGCCCGCCCGGCGGCCCGTCGACGCTGCCGCGAAAGCCCAGGTGCGGGTTTGGATGGCGCGGCAGGGCGGCGAGCACCTCTTCCTCGTCCAGGGCTACCCCCTGGTATCGGGCGGCCATGGAAGCTGCCAAAGATTCGCAGCTCAGATTGTGCCCCTGCTTTTGCGCCGGCACCTGGAGGCGAACCTGCCCGGGCAAGGCGGGAGGCAGCGCGCCGCCCGAATCCAGGGACTGGATTTGGGCGGCAAGGTCTTCCAGGTCGCCCTGGAAGCCGTCCACCGCGGCCTGGATGCCAGCCAGCCTCACCTCCAGCTCGGCGTCCTGCTCCGGCCCTCTGTCCGTCTCGAGCTGCGCGCGCAGCGCTTCGATCTGCCGGCCCATGTCCAGTGCTTCCACGGCGTGCAGGCGGGCCTCCAGGTCGCCGGCGATGTTCGCCTGCTGGGTGGCCTGGGCCTCGGCGGCACGCCTCGCGACATCGAGGGCGACGACCTGGCGCTGTAGATCCCGGATCTGCGTCGCCTGGAAGACGGTCCAGGCCGCGAGCATGACGACGGGCACGGCGGCCAGGACCAGAATGGCGACGAGGAGACGGGCGGAGGCGGGCCGGGCGCTCACTGTCCGACCTCGTCGAGGTCGCGGTTGAAATAGTACCGCAAGATATCGCGGGCTACGGGGACGGCGGTTCCCGAGCCTTCGCCCCCGCCCCACAGAAACACCACCACGGCGATCTCGGGATCCTCGTAGGGCGCAAAGGCTGTGAACCAGGCGTGGGTGGGCAGGTGCCCTTCCTTGTCGCGATCGGGAAGGCCATCCTTGTTGCGGTCTTCGAAGAACTCGGCGGTTCCCGTCTTGCCGGCGACGGTCACGCCCGGCACGTTCATCGCGTAGGCGGTGGCGCCCGCGCCAGAAACGACGGCGCGCATCCCCTCGCGCACCAGGTTCATGTTTGCGGCCGAGACGGGCACCTGGCGGATGACGTCGGGGGCAAAGGCGCGCACCACCTGCCCATCGCCGTCGATAACCTGGCGCACGAGCTGCGGCCGGTAGAGCGTCCCGCCGTTGGCCACGGTCGCCGCGGCATTCAGCACCTGGAGGGGTGTGGCCAGTACAAAGCCCTGGCCGATGGCCATGTTGTACGTGTCGCCCGTCACCCACGACTCGCTGTAGTTGACCCGTTTCCACTTGGCGTCGGGGATGAGCCCTGGCGCTTCCCCGGGCAGGTCGATCCCTGATGGCGCGCCAAAGCCAAAGAGCTGGGCATACTGGCCCAGGCGCTCCGCACCCAGGCCGCGGCTCTGATCCCGGTAGCCGCCCCCCGCCTGGTAGAAATAGATATCGCAGGAGCGCCCAATGGCCGAAACAATGCTCAACGAGCCATGGCGGCCATAGCCTGAGTGAATCCAGCAGTAGAAAGGCTGCGCCAGGCTGGGGTCCCCGGGATAGAAACGGTTCGGAAGCCACAGGATGCCGCCGCAATAGAAGGTGCTGTTGGCCGTAACCACGCCTTCTTCCAGCGCCCCGGCAGCGACGGTGATCTTGAAGGTCGAGCCAGGCGGGAACATGCCCGAAATGGCGTGGTTGACCAGGGGACGGCTGGGGTCCTCTTGCAGCTTTTGCAGGGCCTGGGACGAGATACCTCCCGAGAACTCGTTGTTGTCATAGCCGGGCAGCGTGACCAGGGCCAGGATCTCGCCCGTCTGCGGGTTCATGGCAATGACCACACCCTGATCCCTGTTCACGGCCTCCAACTGCTTTTTCAGGATCTCTTCCGAAACCCGCTGCAGGTCCAGATCGAGAGTGAGCTGCAGGTTGTAGCCGGGGATGGCCGGCTCGGGCTCGCCGACAATGCCAATCTCCCGGCCGTGGACGTCCACTTCGATGAGTTTCTGGCCATCGTCGCCGTGCAGTTCTCGCTCAAAGGTGTTCTCGATGCCGCTGATGCCCACGCTGTGCAGGCCCGGGTCGTACCCCTCGGCCCTGTAGCTCTCCGCTTCCTCGCCGGGGATGGGGCCGACGTAGCCGAGGATGTGGGCCGTCAGAGGGCCGTAGAGATACTCCCGGACCGGCTTGGACTCGACCAGGATGCCTGGCCAGTCCAGGTGTTCCTCTTCCAGGGCCAGGGCCACTTCGCGCGAAATTCCTTCTTTGAGGAGCGCCGGCCGGTAGAACGCCAGCTCGTCTTCGGCTCCTTCAAGGATGTCCAGGATGCCCGGAGGCGGGTCGGGGATTGGCTCCATGTCGGACGAGACATTGCCCAGGTAGGAGGGGCCTGCCGGCGCGCTTCTCAAGGGCATCTCGATCAGTTCGCTGAGGCGCAGCAGCAGCTTGCTGCGCTCCGCCGGGTCTTCGGGCAGGTAGGCGGGCACGACGGACACGGTGAGCTGTGGCTGGTTGCGCGCCAGGAGGTGGCCTCGCCGGTCATAGATGACGCCCCGCGGTGCCGGGTCGGCCTGGAGCCGTATGCGGTTGCTCTCGGCTGCTTCCGAATAGTAGTCCCCTTGCTGGATCTGCAGGCGCCACAGTTGGCCAACCAGCACGAGGAAGGCGAGGCCGAGCACGGCGCGGTACGCCATCAACCTGAACTTGCTCACGTGCGATTCGCGACCGATCATCCTAGATCTCGATAGCCTCCCCGCCGAGACGCCTGTGCACGAGGCGCATCAGGCCCAGGGCGATGGGGATCAGCAGCGCGTTGAGCGCGGCCGAAGGGACAATGATCCGGCCCAGGGTTTCCAGCCACACCACGCTGTGGCCCGTGATCACCATGACCACCATGAAGAGCAGGTCGTAGATCAGCGTGCCCAGGAAGGCAATGAGCGGGGGAAGCAGGAGATAGTGACGGTAGACGACGTTCTGGCCCAGGCCCGAAAGGGCGCCGGCAGCCATGAGCGACAGCGTCGCCGCGCCGAACGGCCCCCCCGAAAAAAAGTCCGTGAAGATCCCGGCCACGAACCCCCACACCGCACCCTCTCTCCCTCCCCGGAGCAGGCCCCAGCTCAACACCAGGAGCAGAGGCAGATCGGCAAACACTCCCCACACCGTGAGGTGTGGAATCAGTGCCACCTGGAGCAGGGCCGCAGCGAGCATGAGGGGGATGACAAGATAGATGGTCACGCTTCACCAGCCCGTAGAACCTGCCGCGCGGCAATGGGCCAGGATCGGAGGCCATAGCATGCCTGGCTCCGGCGTCATGGGGTCTCCTCGTCCAGTAGCGGCTCGACCCGCTCAAAGTCGGTGATGACCAGCACGAGTTCCAGATGGTCAAAGTCGACAGTTGGTTGGATGACAGCCGTCTGATAGAGCTCATAATCCTTGCGCTGCACTTCGATCACCTGGCCGATGAGGATCTGTCTCGGGAAGTTTCCTCCCAGTCCTGAGGTGAACACGGTATCGCCAACGCTCACGGTATCGCCCTGGGGTATGGACTCCATCACCAGCGAACCGTCCGGCTGGCCGTGGACCAGCCCGCTGGCCCGGGTGCTCTGGGTCAGGGCGTTCACCACACTGCTCATATCGTTGATCAGGAGGACGCGGGACCAGCCGACGCCGGCCTCGGAGACGCGTCCCACCAGGCCCCTGTAATCGACCACGGGCATGTTGCGCGCGATGCCTGCCTCCTGGCCAACGTCCAGGATGACATAGCGCTGCAGGTTGCTTGGATCCTGGCCGATAATGCGCCCGACAACTCGGGCTCCCTGGACCTCAAAGGAGGGGCTGCTCTGTCGAACATTGAGGAGGTCGCGCAGCATGGCTGCCTCGGCCGCGATCTCTCGAAGGCGGACATTGTCCAGGAAGAGGCGGGCGTTTTCTGCTTCCAGCTCTTCGTTGCGCTGGCGAAGGGTCCGCAAATCACGGGCCGTCTGCGCCAGTTGGCCGAATTGGGCAGCGATCCCGCTGACTCCCTCTTGTAACGGTGCGGTGGCTCGAAGAAAGAGCGACTCGACAGGCTGTAACAGGCCGGCGCGGTGCGAGACGAGGCCAATCAACGTGATCACAACGAGCAACACGGGGATGAGGTTTTGGAAACGCTCACGAGTCATTTTCTACCTTGACCCCCTGGGCTGCTATCGCCTGCCTGTTGCCCTCCCTTCTCCTCGAGCAGCCGGAACCTGGTTTCCAGGTTCTAGTGAACCGTGCTGCCCCGCTGCAGGCTGGCCAATACCTTGTGCAGCCGGTCCAGGTCTTCCAGGACCTTGCCGGCTCCGCGGGCAACACACGTCATGGCGTCTTCGGCCACGTATACGCGCATTTTGGTCTCTTCTGACAGCCGTTGGTCGAGACCCTGCAATAGCGCCCCGCCGCCGGCCAGGGCGATCCCCTGCTCCATCAGGTCGGCCACCAGCTCTGGCGGGGTGTCGTCCAGCGCCTCGCGGACGGTCTCGACGATGATGTTGACCGAGTTGGCAAGGGCTTCGCGGACCTCGACACTGCTGACCTCGATGGACTCGGGCAGGCCGGTAATCAGGTTACGCCCCTTGAGGGACATGACCTGTTCCTGGGGCAACGGATAGGCGGAGCCGATGGTGATCTTGATCCGCTCGGCCATGCGCTCGCCGATGAGCAGGTTGTACTTCTGGCGAGCATACTGGATGATGTCGTCGTCCATTTCATCGCCTGCAACGCGCAGGCTGCGGCTGACTACGATGCCTCCCAGGGCGACGACGGCCACCTCGGTGGTGCCGCCGCCAATGTCCACGATCATGCTGCCCAGAGAGTCGGTGATGGGCAGCCCCGCGCCGATGGCCGCCGCCATGGGCTCCTCGATGAGATATGCCTCGCGGGCGCCGGCCGACAGGGTGGCATCGTACACCGCCCGCTTTTCGACCTCGGTCACACCGGAGGGGATTCCAACGACGACCCGAGGTCGCGGCACGGGCAGGAACGCCTTGTCGTGCACCTTCTTGATGAAATAGTGGAGCATGCGCTCGGTGACGTCGAAATCGCTGATGACGCCGTCACGAAGAGGGCGGATGGCAATGATATCGGCGGGCGTTCGCCCCACCATCTCCTTGGCATCCAGGCCAATGGCCAATACCCTCTTGGATTTTTTGTCGATGGCTACTACGGAGGGTTCGTTGATCACGATCCCTTTGTTGCGGACGTTGACCAGCGTGTTGGCCGTACCCAGGTCGATGCCAACGTCCTGAGAGAAGAGGCCCAGAATAAAGTTCAAAGGACTAAACACGTACCAACCCTCACCTGTGAGTTAGCGTCCGGCGATGCCCTCGCCAGCGCCGTCCCGGGATTCCCTGCACGGCACGGCCCGGAACCCGGATCCGGAACCGCACTTGCCCATTATACTCGAAAAGGCGGTAGACGGCAAACGAGTATGAGACGGCGGTGATGCCGGCCGGCAGGGCAAGCACAACCCCGGCCGGCCATTTGCCACCCTTCTGAGATCGTGGTATAATCTGCCGGCTTGGCGTCGAGAGGCGTCCAGACCCTATTGCAGTTTATGGAGGCGCGTGGTGCGAGGTTTTCTGCCATATGTTCAGGTCGTTCAGATGATCATCTCGATCGCCTTGATCGTGATCATCCTGGTTCAGGCCAAGGGTAGCGGCGGCCTGGGTGGTATCTTTGGCGGCGAGGGTGGCGTGTATCACACCCGGCGCGGCGTGGAAAAGACATTGTTCAACGTCACGGTTGGACTGGCGGTTGCCTTTTTCCTCGTTTCCATTGTCAGCGTGTTGGTTGCCTGAGCATAGGGTGCATTTATCCCGGCTTTCATCACAGGGGTGTTCTCCGGCTGATGGCGCCGGGGAGCACCCTTCTGCTTGCAAAAGAGGCGCAACGTGACGAGACGCGTTGTCTGGCAAGCGGTGCTGGCCCTGCTGGGCATCGTCCTGATCTTTATCGTCCTCTTCCAGTTGGTCTCCAGCGTCCCTGCAGAAGAAGAAGCAACGGCCGAACCGACCGCCGAAGTCATCGTCCCCGTTGAGGGCGGCACCTACGTGGAAGGGGTCATGGGCTATTGGCAGGCCATGAACCCCATACTGGCACCGTCCATGACCGGGGGAAATCCGGCCGAGCAGGATCTGAACTCGCTCATTTTTGAGGGGCTCACGGCTCTGAGCGAGGATGGGCAGATCGCGCCCGCCCTGGCCACCGAGTGGGAAGTGTCTGAGGATGGGCTCGAATACCTGTTCCGTCTGCGGGACGACGTGACCTGGCACGACTCGGCGCCGTTTACGGCGGCCGACGTGGCCTTTACCGTGCAGACCATGCAGGACCCCGACTACCAGGGCGATGCCAACCTCTCGGACCTCTGGCGCAACGTCGTCGTGGAGCAGGTGGACGACTATGCGGTGCGCTTTCGCCTGGCGGAGCCCTTTCCCTCCTTCCTCTACTATACGACCGTCGGCCTCCTTCCCGCCCATCGCCTGGGCAACGTTCCGGCGGCGACGCTGCCCTCCAGCAGTTTTTCCCGCCGGGCGCCCATAGGCACCGGCAGGTTCAAGGTCGAAAGCGCCGTTCCCGACCGCGTCGTGCTGGTGGCTAACGAGGACTATTGGGGAGAGCCATCCTACCTGGAGCGCCTGGAATTCTGGTTCTATGACGACTGGAAGGGGCTGCTCACCGACTTTGAGCGGGGAGCGGTTCAAGGTTTCCACCCTGCCGAGGGCGAGTCCCTTTCCGCGCTGGCCGGCACGCCCCACCTGCAGCTCTATTCGGCCCAGGCGCCGGGCTACGGCATCGTCTTTCTGAACCTGAAGCGCGAGTCGCTGCCGTTTTTGCAGGTCAAAGAGGTGCGACAGGCGCTCCTCTACGGCCTGGACCGGCAGGAGTTGATTGACGACGTGCTGGAGGGGCAGGGACTCGTGGCCGATAGTCCCGTGTTGCCCATCCTGTGGGCCTACGATCCCGCCGTTCGTCACTACTCCTACGACCCGGAACGGGCCATCGGCTTGCTGGACGCTGCCGGATGGATGGACAGCGACGGCGACCGGGTTCGAGACCGAGAGGGTGTCACCCTGGCGTTCACGTTGTTGACGACCGACGAGCCGGCCATGGTCGGGCTGGCCGAAGGCATGGCCGCGCAGTGGCTAAACATCGGCGTCCGGGTCCGGGTGCGGACCGTGAGCACCGAGGTGGCCAACAATTTCGTGCGCAACCGCGACTTTGACGCGGCCCTCGTTCGGATGGCGCTGACCGCCGATCCGGACCCCTATCCCCTGTGGCACTCGACCCAGGCCGAGGCAGGCCAGAACTATGCGGGCTTTGACAACGAGGAGGCGGACCTGGCTATGGAAGAGGCCCGTCTGACCGCGGATCCGGAGCGCCTGTTGGAGCTGTACCACACCTTCCAGCAGATCTTTGCCGAGGAAGTGCCGGCCCTCCTCATCCATCATCCGGTCTATACCTATGCTGTGCACGACAGCGTCCGGGAGGTGCAGTTGTCCCCGATGCTGCACACGAGCCAGCGTTTCCGCAACATCCAGAGCTGGTACGTGCAGGCCGAAGGCGTCGTGGTCAACGAAGGTAGCTCGCTTGACAAAAGCGACGAGTAGTGATAAAGTATGCCCCGCGTGCCGAAGTGGCGGAATAGGCAGACGCGCTGCGTTCAGGGCGCAGTGGGTGTACGCCCGTGTGGGTTCAACTCCCACCTTCGGCACCAGGTCCCGGCTTTATGGCCGGGATTTTTGTTTCCCGGCGATCCGTCGACAGCGCGTGAATGCGTGCCGGCGTTGTTGACTTTCAACCCGGATTGCGGTATACTTGTCCTGGAGGCCGAAGTGATAGACAGAATCCCCGGGAAATCAGTGCTTGTACGCTACCTGCTTCTAGCCCTGGTCGGCACTCTCGTCGTCTACGTGGGCGCCGCTTTCGCCCGCCAGGCCCAGGTGCGGGAACAACAGCGGGCCGAATTGGAGCGCATCGAAAACGAAATCGCCATTGTCCAGGAAGAGGCTAAGGTCCTGAATGAACACCTGGAATTTGTGGAGTCCCCGGCAGCTGTCGAGGCCTGGGCTCTGGAGAACGGCTGGGCCAGGCCTGACGAGATGCCCGTGGTGATCATCGAGCCTACCGGCGAGGCTGCCCCCGGCCCGGACGCCCGGGACGGCACCGGCGCGGGGCTGGCGGCGCCCCAGCAAGCCTGGTGGGACCTGTTCTTCGGCGATCGTTAGCGGCCCCTTCCTTCCGAAAAAAAGCGGCGGATCATCCGCCGCTCTTTGATTTCTGAAGAACCGAGCGCCCGGGCTATTCCGCGTCGGGCAGGGTTCGCGGGCGCGCCGGCGTGGTGGGCCTGGACAGGCGGCTGAGGGCGCCGGCAAGGCCATCCGCCATCCAGCGGGCGCCGGCTGCCAGGGCCTGATTTCGCGCCGGCCGGCCCTCGTCCGAGAAGAGATAGCTCCCCAGGGAGCGCACCAGGGTGCCCAGGCGAAAGTCGGGATGCAACTGGGTGGCCATGCCGGCCAGGTCCGCCAGTCGTGTCCAGTCCACCTGCCGGCTTCCGTTGCTGCCGTTGCGCAGCCCCTCGGCCAACTGCTGGCGGGTCTCCTCGCCCTCGTCGGACAGAAGGAAGGCGATGAGCCGGTCGAGAATGTCCCGGCCGGTGAGGGTCGGATCGGCCGTCAGTAGTGGGGCCAGGCCTTCGATGCGGCTCGCNNGCGGCTCGCGGACGAGTCGGGGGCGCGCAGCAGGTCGGCGACCAGGGCACGCCGCAGGGCCGCTCCCTCGGGTGAGAGAAGCATGTCGAGCGCCGGCTCCACCAACCCCTCGGTCTCCAGGCGGAAGGCCGTGTCGTGGGCGGCCAGCATGGCGAGTTGCTGGAGCCTGGTCCAGTCCAGGGTCCCATCGTCGGTCAGCAGCTCGTCCATGAGCCGCCGCCTGATGCTGGGATCGGGGAAGGTGAGCATCATCCGCGCGGCATAGGGCGCCGTGACGGCCCAGATGTCGAAACTGGGGTCAAGCTGCAGGCTGATGCCCTCCAGGGTCATGATGGCCCGCACGATGTAGGCGAAATCGACCGGGATGCGGAACTCGTACTCGTAGATCAGTGGCGCAAAGTTTCCTGTCACTTCCTGGAAGGTGTGGCGCTTGCCGGCATCGCCAAAGAGCGCCTTGAACATGTTGTTAGCGACGGGCACGATCTCTTCCCAGCGGGCGTCGGGCCGCAGGCAGCCCAGGGCGATCAGGTTGTCCTTCAAGTTCTCGGGGCGCTGGTTGATGACGTCGACAAAAATCTCCAGGATGCGCAGCTTTTGCTCCGGCTGGATGATGCCCATCATGCCAAAGTCGAGAAAGACCAGGGCTCCATCCTCGGGCCGTACCAGGAGATTGCCGGGATGCGGGTCGGCGTGGAACAACCCGTGCTCGAACAACTGCTTCAGGTTGGCGCGCACCCCCTGGCTGAGCAGGTTTCGAAAGTCCACCCCCGCGGCTTCCAGCTTTTCCTTATCGGTCACCCGGATGCCGTCGATGTACTCGGTCGTCAGGACGCGCCGGCTGCAGTACTGCCAGTATACCTTGGGCGCGTACACGCCCTGCATTTCCGAGACGTTGATGCCAAAGCGCTCCGTCAGGTGCGCCTCATGGATATAGTCCAGCTCCTCAAAGAGCTTGGCCCCGAACTCGTCAACCAGGCTCACCCAGGGCTGTCCGCGGCTCAGGCGAGGGAAGCGCTCGGCCAGCGCCGCCAGGCGCCGCACGAGGGCGAGGTCGAGGCTGATGACCTCTACCAGGTCGGGCCGCTGAATCTTGACGGCCACCTGCTGCTCCTCGTGGGTGACGGCGTGGTAGACCTGCCCCAGGCTGGCGGCGGCAAAGGGCTCCGGGCTAAAGCTCTCGAAGAGGGTGTCGGGCTTCCAGCCCAGCTCTTCTTCAAAACAGGCCAGGGCCACCTCGTTGGAAAAGGAGGGCAACTGGTCGTGGAGGCTGGACAGGACGTGGATGTAGGTCAGGGGCAACAGGTCGGGCCGGGTAGCCAGCGACTGGCCAACCTTGACAAAGGCCGGCCCCAGCTTGATGAGGCGGTTCAACAGCCAGGTGGCGCGGCGGCGCTGCCGATCCTCCCTCGTTTCGCCACGGCGGTAGGTCCAGCGCCAACTGTCGACCTGCCGGAAGAACAGGCCGACGAGCAACAAGCCGGCCACTTGCAGGATGCGCCACAGCGCTCGAAAGAGACCGGCCTCCTTCAGCTTGGCTTCTACAAATTCCGGTGTATAGGGTTCTTGCAATGGTATATCGTTCATCTGTCTATCAACAAGTATAACATATCTGGGCTGCCGGACAAAAAACCAGGGCCTGGAAGGTAGCCTGGTCGTTCCGTCCGCCCGGCGCATGGCTTGCTCTCTATACGTCCGCCCGTCATGGGAGTTGTATGTCCCTCTGCCGCCGAGAATAGAGGCCCACCGGCTCCCTACAGGATCTCCAGGAAGGCCTGTAGCCGGGTGCGAATGGCCTCGATGCTGGGCACCTGTTCCATCTCCAGGACGAGATAGGGCAGGCCGGCCTGTTCCAGGGTGGGCAGGACGAGGGCATGGTCAAAGGCGTGGGGCTCGCAGAATTTGGGCAGGACGAACACGATGCCGCCCGCGGCGTCCCGGCGGGCCTGGTCCACCAGGTGGCGGCCGGGATCGTGGGCCGGGTGAAACTTGGTGGGGCAGGGCGGCCGCCGCAGGTAATAGTCCGCCAGGGCGGCGAGGGGGTAGGTCTCGTCACCCACCGCTCCCCAGAAGTGGCGCATGCCGCTGCACAGGTCGTCGCCGGCAACCTGCGCGCCCAGCTCGTCGACGAGGGCCATCAGCCGCGGCTCGTCAAGGATGGCGCCGGCGAAAAAGAGGCGAGGCCCGGCCGCACGAGGTGGGGCGCCGGCCAGCCTGGCCAGGAAATCGGCCAGCATGGGGTTGAACTCCTCGGGCGGCATGGCCTGGGCGGCGTCCAGGATGGCGTAAAAGGCAGCGGCGCTGAGGCGGCGCCGCTCGCCGTGGAGGCGGGCCACCAGGCGGCGTCTCTCGTCGTATAGGGCGATGCTTGCCTGGACATCGCTATCCACAAGCTGGCGTCCGGCAAAGGCTGCCAGCCTGCCGCGAAACCTGCCCAGCTCGGCCACCAGGTAATCGCGGCCGGCCGGCGTGCCGAGGTTTGCCGGCTGCATGACCGTGTCGACAAAATGGGAATCGGCGCTGTGCATGCGCCACAAGTCGGCCAGGGCCTGCATCGTGTCGCAGGTGTGGGCCAACACGACGCCGGCCAGCGCCTGGTCCAACTCGCCCGACACGGCCCGGTCGAGTGTGCTGCGGCAGAGGGCGCAGCTAAAGGACTGGAGGTGGGCGTCGGCGTGGCGCAGCGGCTCGCCGGTGCCCCGCAGGCGCACGGGTGTGAACCCGGCAGCGTGCATCAACTCCTGGGGAGCATAGCTGCAAAAATAGCCCATTGCCTGCCGCCCGGGGTGGCGCGCCGGCCATGCGGCCAGGGGTGCGACGGCTGCCTGGCTGAACGCTTCGAGTCCTGTGAGTTCTGTCATGTGGGACGCGTGGACCTTTCCTATGAATTGCCACGATGAGGTGGCACCAACCACTCCAGCTCCATCTGGCGGAAGGGAGCGCGCCGCGTTCTGATCTCCTGGCGATGAGCCAGGAATCGTGGGCCGGTGGCCACGACCCAGTCCTCGATGTGTCGCTGCAAGCCCTCCCGACTCCAGCGTTGCTCGGCTTCCGTCTGTGGCTCAAAGTGGAGCGCCAGCTTGCCATCCAGCAACGAGACGCTGGCCCTTTGCCCGCAGATGGGGCAGGTGACGCTGTCGCCCTCCAGCACAAAGGCGTCGCTGCGACAGGTAGGGCACACGTTGGGCGGCGCCGGGGCCGGTTCCATCTCGCCGCGACCCAGGCGCCGGCCGGCAGCTCGCGCCCGCTCCATGAGGTCGTCGTCCAGGAGGGCCTCGCCCGGGCCCGGAGCCACGGCCAGTAGACTCTCGATGGGCCGAAAACCGGTGGCCGCGGCCAGGGCGTTGAGGTAGGGCACTACCAGGCCTCGCCATGCCTCCAGGCCGGCGGTGGCGATTGTCACGGCCGGCCTGGCCACGGGCAGAGCTTTCTCCTGGCGGCCGGCGAGCACCAGCAGCCTGTCGAGGACGAGCTTGAGGGCAGCCGAGGGTCCCAGAAAATAGGTTGGGGCCGACAGGACGAGTCCCTCGGCGGCCGCCATGGTGTCCAGCAGCCAGTAGAGGTCGTCGTCCAGGGGGCAGGGAGTGCGGCCGAGGGCGCAGCGCAGGCAGCCGGTGCAGCGCTCAATGGACAAATCTGTCAAACGCAGCAGGCGCCCGCCGGTGCCTTCCTCCATGGCGCCGCGTATGGCCTGGCGGACCAGCAAGTCGCCGTTGCCCCAGGCTCGCGCCGAGCCGATGAGGCCCAGGATGCCAGCCATAGAGGCGCTTACTCGCTCTCCAGGCCTTCGTCGCCGGCCGGCTCGGTGCGCCAGGTGAGCTCCGGGCCGGGCTCCGGCTCCTCCAGCGGCTCGGGGGGCTCCTCAGGCCATGCCTCGCGCCTCACGAAACCGGGCACCGCCGGCTCCGGCTCCGGGATGGGAGGGACGACGCCCGCTGCGTGGCGCTCGAAGGCCTCCTCGATGGACAGCCCGTCGCGATACATCTCTTCCAGGATGGCGCCCGCATTGCCCAGGTTCATCTCACTGCGCGGGCGGAAGCGGCTGTTGGCGTGGAGCTCGGAGAGGCCCGGACCATCCAGCTCGGCGGCAATGATCCCCTCCGTCCGGTCTGTGCCGGCCTGGACGAGGATGCCATCCCCCCGTGGGCTGAGGGAAATCGGGGCCAGGAGCGCCGACTGCCCGTAGAACTCTTCTTGTGTGCCACGGCCCAGGTGGTTGGGACCCAGCAAGAAGCTGGCCGCCCCGAATACCTGGTTCTCCTCGGCACGCAGCGCCAGCGACGAGCGCACGATGCGTCCTTGTGCCACGCCCGGGGAGGCCGCCAGCCCAACAATGATCTCGGCACCCTGGGCGGCCAGGGCGCGGGCAATCTCCGGGTAGAGGGCATCGCGGCCGATGAGCAGCCCCAGGCGAGCGTGCCGGGTCTCGAGCACCTCGACCTCCGAGCCCGGACTGGCCAGCTCCCGCTCGCCGGGCGTCAGGTTGAGCTTGTCCTGGTAGCCCAGCACCTCGCCGTCGATGTCAAAGAGATAGGCCCGGTTGCGTACCGTTCCCGTCTCTTCATCGTAAAGGTAGACACTGCCGGCGACAATGGCGGTGCTGTACTCGCGGGCCAGGGCGGAAAAGGTAGAGACGTAGGCGTCCTGCAGGGCATCGCTTCTCTTGTGCACCAGGCGGCCCAGGCTTCCCCAGAAGCCCCCGCCCAGCGCGCCCGCCGTGCCGCTCGCCACCCGGCCGAGGGTGCGGGACAGAAAACCGGCCCCGGGCTGTTTGGCCTGGTCCTTCTGCTTCAGAAAACCCAACTTGAGGCTGGAGATCAAGGGCGGGGCCAGCATCACCCCGGTTAGCTCGGGAAAGACGACGAGCCTGGCAGCTTTCGCCTGGGCCTGGCGCAGGAAACGACGAACCTCGGTATCAAACTCTTCATGGGTCGATGGGATGCTCATACGCTGCTGGATGCAAGCCACGATCAGGTTTTCCATGGTTCCCTCCCGTTGTGAGCTGGGCTCATTATAGCATACTTTTCGCCGTTTTGCTAAGGTGAAGCGGGCGATGCAGGTACTCCCAAGGGAGTAGATGCCGCAAACGGTCATATGTATTTCCATTGGTTTCTAGAAGATAAAGACGGTTAGGCCATAGTACCGGGGGCTTGTAAGCTTGTAGTACCATAAGGCTATTGACACTCGCTCGTTCTGGGGTATGATTGCGGGCATCCAATAGCCGCAGCCGACGGATTGCCTGCGCTAGAGCGTCTAGGAGAGACGATGATCATTGTAGACAGCGGCAAGGACGTTGGATGGACATGGCAAAGACGTTGGGTGGTTGTGTTGGTGGTCTGCAGC